>JGI24721J44947_10004578_pt1 | contig 19205 bp, 15 predicted proteins | sample YelNatPaOPGAMG01_FD_44947 | JGI IMG/M metagenome (IMG submission 44947) | reverse complement strand
GAAACCGACACCTTTGCCTGGAACCGGCGTATTCCGGAAATTCATGAGGGGGATTTTCTCTGCTTCCTCAATGCAGGAGCATATTGCTACAGCATGTCGTCGAATTACAACAGCAGGCTCAGACCGGCCGAAGTAATGCTGTATCGGGGAAAAGATTATCTCATCACCCGGAGGGAAACCCTCGACGACCTGCTCAGAAATCAAATTCTTTATGCTTTCGACCCGAAAGAAAACGTCCTGAAGAAAGAGGAGAAAACAGGATAAACCCGAGCCATTGGCCATCAGAATGTGAAGCGCAGGAGAAAAGGACGGCAACTTTTTTTTTCGTACCTTCACCTGGCTAAACCACGATGCAGGCGGTGACCGATATTTCTGTTATCATTGTCAATTACAACGTTCGGCATTTTCTTGAGCAATGCCTTAATTCGGTATTAAAGGCATCACATTCCCTCTCAACAGAGATAATTGTTGTTGACAATGCCTCGGTTGACGGATCATGCCACATGGTAAGGGAGAAATTCCCCATGGTCAGGTTGATTGAAAATCAGCAAAACGTCGGCTTTTCCCGGGCCAACAATCAGGGCATCAGAATTGCCTCAGGCAAATATATTCTTTTGCTCAATCCCGATACGGTTATCGAAGAAGACACACTTGAAAAATGTTTCCGGTTCATGGAATCCCATCCGGATGCCGGAGCAATGGGTGTCAAAATGATCGATGGAAAAGGAAATTTTCTGCCGGAATCAAAAAGAGGATTCCCCACTCCTATGGTTTCTTTCTGGAAAATCACAGGTCTGACCTCTTTATTTCCCCGTTCACGTATTTTTGGGCGATACTACCTCGGCCACCTGCCTTCGGATCAGATTCATTCCATTGACATTCTGCCCGGTGCTTTTATGTTTATCCGTAAAGAGGCTCTGGAAAAAACCGGACTGCTCGATGAGGAATTCTTTATGTATGGCGAAGACATTGATCTTTCCTGGAGGATAAAACAGGCGGGCTATGAAAATTATTATTTTCCTGAAACAACCATCATTCATTACAAGGGAGAAAGCACCAAAAAGGGAAGCCTGAATTATGTGTATACTTTTTACAATGCCATGATGATTTTCGCCCGGAAGCACTTTTCTTCAGGCAGTTTCCGGTTTTTCTCCCTGCTGATCCACATGGCAATCTGGATCAGGGCAGGATTTTCGGCACTGCAGCGGATTCTTTTCCGCATCAGCCTGCCGGTAGCCGATGCTGCAGTAATATATCTTGGCTACATGCTGATCAGGCCTTTCTGGGAAGAATTCAAATTCGGGCAGAAGAACTATTATCCCCCTGAATACATGCAGTTTGTCGTTCCGGCCTATGTTTTTGTATGGCTGGTTACAGTGTTCTATTCCGGAGGCTATGAACCGCCGGTCAGGCTCTGGAGAATTATCCGGGGAATACTGGCAGGAAGCCTTTTCATTCTGGTGGTGTATGCCCTTCTTCCCGCTTCACTCCGGTTTTCCAGGGCGCTTATCCTGCTGGGAACCCTATGGACACTGATTGCCCTTCCTCTCGAAAGGATCATCATGCGGTTGGCCGGCTGGAAAGAAAATGCCCTCAGCTTCCCGAAAAAGAAAAGAATTGTTGTTGCCGGGTCATATGATGAAGTTCAGCGGGTTACTTCCCTCCTCAACGAAACAGGTCTGCCCTTTGAACTGGCGGGATATGTCTCTGAAAAACGAACCGATAATGCAAAAACAGATTACCTCGGAACACCTGAACAGCTTCCCGAAATTATCAGAGTGCATGCCGTTGACGAAATAATTTTCTGTGCCCGGGATATCCCTTCAGGTAAAGTAATTGAAAACATGCTCCGCCTGAGCGAAACACGAACAGAATTCAAAATTGCTCCGGAAGAAGGCGTATCTGTTATCGGCAGCAGCAGCATTGATTCCCCGGGAGCAATCTACACCCTGCGCTATAACCTGATAGCTCGTCCTTCGGTTCGGCGAATCAAGAGACTGATGGATTCCGGCATAGCTTTCCTCCTTCTGCTTGTTTTTCCTTTCATCGCCTGGATCATCCCACGGCCATTCCGCCTGCTCAGAAATATATTCCGTGTTTTGGCAGGTAAAAATACCTGGGTGGGGTATTTTTCCGGAATCCCTGATTCAGCCTACCAACTGCCCCCCCTGCGCCCCGGAATCCTCTCCCCTGCTGATCTGTACGAAAGCGGAAAACTTTCCGCCGAACTTGCCGATACGCTGAACATAAATTACGCCCGCGATTACCGGATTACCCGTGACCTTTATATAATTGCAAAAGCATTCAGAAAACTTGGCCGATAACCATCCAATATGGCAACTCTTACCGAAATAAGAATCCCCTCCATGGGAGAAGGCATCATTGAGGCTTCCATTATACGCTGGCTGGTAGGTGAGGGAAGCACGGTCGAACAGGACACCCCGCTGGTAGAAATAGCTACCGATAAGGTTGACAGTGAAATCTTTGCACCTCATAAAGGGAAAATCCGCAAAATTGTTAAGAAAGAAGGGGATATTGCAAAGGTGGGAGAAACCATTGCCCTGTTTCAACCGGAAGGAACTCCGGAAGATGTATCTGCTCCCGACCGGGAAATCACTCCTCCCTCCGAACAGATGCCGGAAAAAGAAACAGAAATACTCTCCCCCCAACCGCAAAGCACTCCGACAGAAAAGATCCCTTCTGAACCGTATCCTCCTGCAAAAGATCACGGTCCGGGCTTCTTTCTTTCCCCTTTTTTACGGAAGGTCGCTCAGGACCTTGGCATCGGAATGGAATCNCTTGCCTCCATAAAAGGAACAGGACATGAAGGCAGAATAACGCGGGAAGACCTGTATGCTTTCCTGAAAGCACGGCAACAGGGCCATGAGAATTTATCGGCAGAAATACCCCCCGGCCAGACCCCTATATCTGCTGATCAGGAAAAACCTTCCGCGGCTATACCCGGCGATGAAGATACGGAAGTGATTCCAATGGACCGGGTTCGCAAAATCATTGCCCGGAATATGGTGAAGTCAAAATTTACCGCCCCGCATGTGACTTCATTTTACGAAGCCGACCTCACCACCCTGGTCAACTGGAGAGAATCCCGCAAAAAAGACTTTGAAGCAAAATATGGTGTTCCTCTTACGTTCACCGCATTGTTTATTGAAGCTGTCGCTCAGACCCTTGCCCATTTCCCCGGCATCAATGTTTCGGTAGAAGGAGAAACAATCCTCAGAAAAAAGAACATCAATATTGGGGTTGCCACTGCTTTGCCTGACGGAAACCTGATTGTGCCGGTACTCCATAAAGCCAATCTGCTGAACCTTTCCGGCATTGCCATTAGGTTGAATGACCTTGTTGCAAGAGCAAGACAGGGGGCGCTTCTCCCATCTGAAACCAGCGGAGGCACTTTCACCATCACCAACCTCGGTATGGCCGAAAGCCTCACAGGTACTCCCATCATCAACCAGCCTGAATCGGCCATTCTTGCCATAGGTGCAATCCGGAGAAAACCGGCCGTTGTTCTGTGGGAAGGAAAAGAGTCCATAGGAATACGAAGCCTTTGTGTGTTTTCTCTTTCCTACGACCACCGTATTATTGACGGAGCCCTGGGAGGAAAATTTCTCCGGGAAGTTGCACGAATGCTCGAAGAAGCTTCACCCGACCGACCCATATGATGTGATTACAGGTGTTGCAAATCATATACCTGTTTAAGCTGTGCCGGACAAAAAATATGGCGGTATTGGCCCTGGTTTTCTCCAATTCTCTATTGGTCTTTTATTTCGCTTATTATGTCAAAATAATACCTGAAATCATTGGCAAATAAACGAATTAAATTAATTTTAACCGGAGAATTCACCTTCAGTTAAGATATGAAATATTTGACTGTAGCATCCCTGCTTTTATTCCTGGTTTCAGGGAATATTCAGGGGCAAAAAGCCGACCAGAGAACGCGGAAACCTGATCCCAGGGAATCTTTCCTCGAAGCAGAATCCTACTTTCTTTTTGAAGAATACCAGGAAGCTCTGCCCATTTATATGCGGCTTTTAAAATTGTTTCCCGAAAATGACAACCTGAAATACCGTATCGGTGTTTGCCTGCTGAATGACCCGTATCAGAAGGAAGAAAGCATCGGATACCTTGAGCAGGCCACAAAAAATGTATCCAAAGATTATAAGGAAAACAGCTTTAAGGAAACCCGGGCTCCCCTGGATGCCTGGTTTTACCTTGGCAAAGCCTATCTCGTCAATAACCGGATTGATGAGGCCATAGAGGCTTACTCCCATTTCAGAAAAATCCTTGATCCCAAAATATATGATGCTACCCTTGTTGATGAACAGATAGAAGCATGCCGGAACGCCATTAAACTCATGAAAAAACCTATTGATCTGGACTTTGTCAACCTGGGCGAACCCATTAACAGCCGCTTCGCTGAAACAAATCCGGTGGTAACTCACGACGAAACCTCCATGCTTTTTATCAGGAAACTCCAGTTCTACGATGCGGTTTTTTACTCGAAAAAAGTAAATGGTCAATGGACTGAGCCAGAGAATATTATGTTCGACCTCGGTGTGGATGGAGATATGTACCCCTGCTCCCTTTCAGCCGATGGCACGGAAGCATTTTTCTACAGCAACGACAATTATCTTGGCACCATCTTCACCAGCAAACTGGTAAACGGGAAATGGACCAAAGTGCGGGCTCTGAACTCCAACATCAACACCAAGTACTGGGAATCCCATGCCTGCATTTCAGCCGACGGAACCACCCTGTATTTTACCAGTAACCGAAAAGGAGGATTTGGCGGCCTCGACATTTACAAATCGGTCCGTACCCCCAACGGAGACTGGGGCCCTGCAGTGAATCTCGGCCCGGTAGTCAATACCAAATACAATGAGGACACCCCTTTTATCACCGAAGATGGCAAAACATTGTATTTCAGCAGTTACGGTCACCTGAACATGGGAGGATATGACATAAACTACACCACCCTGCTGGATGACGGTTCATGGGCAGTACCCGTAAATGCNGGATATCCGATCAATACAACCGACAATGACCAGTTTTTTGTTCCTGTCAAAAACGGAACATTTGCCTACATATCAAGATACCTGGAAAATAACACACTTGGGCGCGCTGATATTTTCCGATTTGAAATTTACTCAGGAGTTCATCCCCGCAAATTCACCATCAGGGGCATTGTTGCTCTTCCCGGAAAGGTGGAAGCAGGCACTAAAACAGCCAACGTTTACGCTCTTCAGATCCTGACAAGGGACACTGTTTACAAAACCACCGCAAACCCTGCCGGTGAATACAGTATTACAGTTCCTGCAGGTGAATACGATCTCCTGGTTAAATTGCCGGGTTATCTTCCTCATATCCAGCGTCTTCTTGTGCCAAAAGACTATAAAGAAGGAGATATCGTATTGTCTTCCCAGCTGAAACTTCCGCCGGAAGAAAAAACAATCGCTCCGGAAACCAGAATCACATCGGAACCGCCAAAGCTTTCCGTGCGCCAGAATTCATTCTCGCTGAAACAGCCCGGGCCGGTCCGCATTACCATTACAACAGAAAATGCCAATACACTTGAAGTCAATGCATTTGTCGACAACCAACCTGTCCGATCCGATCTGATACCCATTGAAAAGAAACGTTTTACCTACGTCTATTATCCCGAACCGGGCCTGAATGTGGTAGTGCTCACGGCCACAGGCGCCGGCATGCAGAAAGCCTCCGATACGGTATTCATCGACCTTCAGATACCAGTTCAGCAAAAGGATGTTCATAAACAATTGTTCACTCCCGGAGGAAAAAACTTACTGGATCAATTGAACCAGTCAGGAACTGAAAACATCCGCAAAGCCCTTCAAAACATACGGCCCGAGAAAATGGGGAATCCATCCGCCAGAGAACTGGCCGGATATTTGTTCATGCATGCTGATTCTCTTGGTTTTTCGCAGGAAGAATTTCTCATCAGCCTGGCCTATCTGTCGGCCCACATTCCTCTTGACGAACTCATCAGGCGCATGCAGGCCAATTCAACCGGTGCTCTCAGACAGGAACTGCAAAAGATGGATCCTGCACAACTCGGTATATCGGAAGGAACCCAGCTGATAAATTACCTCATCGAACATGCTGCCGAAAAAGGATTTACCAAGCAGGAGGTCCTCCATTCACTTGCCATGGTGGCTGCTTCCGACGTGGTGCCGGGGCAGCAGTTTATTGAAAAGCTTTCTGCCTTCGCATCAGGAAACAGCTATGCCTTTCTGCACAACCTGCAGATCCCCTCGTCCCTGAAAACCATTCCTTCCATCACTGATTACCTTTTTGAACAGGCAAAAGCAAGCGGAATTCCGGAGTCAGATCTGCAGATGATTCTTGTAAGGGCTGCTTCTACCTACCCGATGAACGAATGGCTGGAAATTCTGATCCCCTATGCGGGAGGCAATCTCCGCAGATTCATCACAAACGTGCCTTCCCTTGAAAAGAAACTCTATTCTCCGGAACAACTGGTCAGGTATCTCCTCGATCATACCGGCGAAGGAAAATACACTACCGGCGATCTGCTGGAAATGTTTACAGGAGCGGCCACGAGCGAGCAAAACAATGTGGCAGCATTCCGTGAAGTCCTTCTCCACTATTCCACCAACAGCCTGCATACCACCATCAGTAAACTCGATCCGGTCAAGTCAGGAATCCATACAAACCAGGGGTACGCCGACACGCTATTGCGCCTGGCTCCTTTGAACGGTTATTCGGAATCAGAATTCCTGAGAATGCTTACCGCTGCAGCATTTGAAGGCGATCCGGAAGACCATCTTTACCGGATGGCTATGATGTTTCCCGCCGATACCGCCGGAAAACTTCTTTCGGTCGATTTGCAGAAACACGGTATTTCCTCTCTTGAGGAACTCATGCGGTTCATTGGCTCTAAGAAAAGTCCTGTAAGATTGAATCCCGCCACGGTCAATCAGACGGCGGCCAATTACCTTGCTTCCCGTCAGGTGGAAATGTACCTCAGGAAAATGATTCCTCTGACAAACGGAAATCTCCGGTATCAGCTCGAAAAAACCGATCCGTATAAGCTCGGGTTGGCTTCTGTACCGGCACTGGTTGACCATCTGTTCAAACAGGCTCCTTCAGGAGGATATAGTGAAGATGAATTGCTGCAGCCCTGAAAAAAACTGATGACCGGCTGATGCTGGAACGTGCCTGGAATAGAATGGTATTCCAGGCCGATGATACCCTGGCTGATTTTATCAGGGAAAACGATTATGAAATAATTAAGAAATTCGCCCGCAGCGATTATTTCAATTACATTACGGAAGCCCTCCCGGCCGAAAAATCCGATGCTGTCAGAAAGGCCATCGCCATGGCTCTATCGGACAAGCTGGAACCGGCAGCCGTATATGACAAAATGCTCTCCCTGAGCACTGGCTCCATTAAAACCCTTTTGCAATCAGCGCAAACCAAAAAACTGTTTCTTGCACCTTCTTTCCCCGGAAATATCATTGACAGCAAACGCTGGGGGAAAAGTACCACCGGCGAAGTTTTTAATCTGTTCCTGAAGGCTGTTGCTTCCCAGGAAGCCGGCGACCTGTTCACTGAAATGCAGGATCTGGCCGATCCCTCGCTGAAAGGTTATTTATCAGCTAACGGAAGAAAAGAATTAGCCTTTGATTCAAGAACCGATCTTCTGGAATCATTGTTTAAGGTATCAACCGGACAGCAATTTGAAAACAGGGATGTTGGAATCCTGATCGGACGGATTCACGAGCGAATGCTGGCTGAAAACATCGCGGAAAACTTCAGGCTTTTTGTAAAGCAAACCAGTGGAACACCTCTCGAACTCAAGGAAGAAAAAACTGAAAGCATCCAGGAACTGTTGCTCAGCATTCTTGGCAATAAACAAGCACTGGGGCTGACAACGGAAGAAATTAATCAATTCGTCTTCGCATTCCATGATGAAACAGAACTTGCCTGGTTCAAGGAAAAACTGTCTGTCTATGCCGAAGGTGCTCTCAAAAATACAATTGACCATCTGATCCGGTCAGGCCAACCCTTCAAAAATGCTTATGAACTGATCGAATGGCTTTACACGAACGCCCCTGCCAACGGATACAACCGGGAAGACGTTGTGCACCTGCTGGTTCGAATTATCAATGATATGCTGCAGGATCTTCTTGCCCGCATTTCCGCAACGGAACGTATGCAGCATAAGCCATTCCCTGTAGTTCCGGCTTTGGGAGCACTGCTCCTCATTGTTCTTATCATCCTGCTCTTAATTGCAGAAAAAAAGAAAAGAAAAAAGAAGACGGAAAATTCAACCCCTATCGGATAAGTTAAATTTTATTTTTAAATTTGCTTACCCTGCCGGAAGAACTGTATAGTATTCAGGTGGTTAGTGGTTTTGAACCTTCCGGAAGTGATAGTTTCTTTAATCGATTCAAATTCAATGTCTCATGAGGAAACAAATTTCCGGTATCTTTTTCTTCCTTTTGTTTGTTACGTTTGAAGCTTACCCGCAAGCTGCCGGCGAAGCCCTTAAGGAAGTTTTTAATGATGCTGAGTACTTTTTCATGCAGGAATATTACGCTGATGCACTCCCCGAGTACATGAAAGTATATAAAAGAGGGTTCGCCGATAACGCAAGCATCAACTACATTGGTATCTGCTACCTGAACATTCCCGGCCAGAAAAAGGAAGCTATTCCTTACCTTCAGAAAGCATCGCAAAATCTTACACCTGTTTACAAAGAAGGCAACATAAAAGAGACCAGGGCCCCGTACGACGTGTTCCTCTTCCTCGGAAATGCGTATCGCATTGACAACCAGCTTGACAATGCGATAAAAGCATACGAAAAGTATTTGGAGCTCATGAAGAACGAGTCGAATGAAATGACGCAATTTGCGCTTCAGCAGATCAACGCTTGCAAAAATGCGGCAGAGATGCAAAAACATCCCGTAACTATATCGAAAGTCAATCTTGGAAAACCTGTAAATTCTGCAGAAGCCAATTACAAACCCGTTGTCTCACAGGATGAATCGGTTCTGATTTATGTGAACCGGCTGAAATTTTATGATGCCATTTACATGAGCCGGAAAATAAACGGAAAATGGTCGGCACCTGAAAACATCACCGAACAGCTTCAGTCTGACGGAGATCAGTTTCCCTGCTACCTTACGCCTGACGGGACACAACTTTACCTGACAAAAGAAGACCAGTTCAACAGTGATGTATATACAAGCAGTTTTGAGAAAGACAAATGGAACCGTTCCCGGCCTGTAGGTAAAAGCATCAATTCCAAGTTCTGGGAATCGCATGCCAGTGTTACAGCCGATGGCAATCATATGTACTTTGCCAGTAACCGGAGCGGAGGGCTGGGCGGAATGGANATTTNCCGGTCTGACAAACTCCCCAACGGTGACTGGGGGCCACCGGTTAATCTCGGAGCGGTAATTAANACTTCCCTCAACGAAGATTGTCCTTTTATCACTCCTGACGGTAAGAAACTTTTCTTCAGCTCGCAGGGCCATACTACCATGGGCGGGTTCGATATCTTTTGTTCCCGGCTGAAAGATGACGGAACATGGGATACTCCGCAGAACCTTGGCTATCCTCTGAATACCACCGACGATGATCTTTTCTTCTATCCGGTACAGGATGGCAAAGCAGGTTATATGGCCCTTTACGAAGAAGGAGGACTGGGTGACGATGATATTTACCGGATTGAATTTGTGCCGGAAACAAAAGAAGAAAAAATCGCGCCGGTTGTACCTGCCGAAGCAGAAAAAGCCGTTGTTCCTCTGCCTGATACCGCCAGAAAGCCGGAAAAACCCCCCGTTGTGATACCTCCTGCTCTGCCGGAAAAAATTATTGTTCATGCCGTTTTATTCGGATTTAACCAGGCATTGATTACCGGAGACACCCGAAACGTGCTCGACCTGCTTGTAAAAGCCATGCAGCAAAACAGCGACCTGAGGATAGAAATTATTGGCCACACCGATGCCATAGGATCGGATGAATACAATATGAACCTCGGAAAAAAGAGAGCTGAAATGGTTAAGCTGTATCTGACCAACCGGCATATAGCCCCGTCCAGAATCACCACTTCCTCTATGGGCGAGCGCCAGCCGGTGGCTATCAATAATAATCCCGACGGGTCAGATAATCCTGAAGGCAGAAAATATAACCGAAGGGCTGATTTCAGAATTATTGCCGGTGATAATGGCTTGCTCATCATCGAACCATTGCAGATACCAGCTTCACTAAAAAAGTGAGCAGTTGCTGATTTTACAGACCTCTTTTCTGGCCATTAAACCCAGTTCCGGGATCTTTCGTTTTTTGTCTTGTAATTTCACAGCAATTTGTTAATTTTGGTCAATACTGAAATTTACAACTCAGGAGCCATGAAGAAAAGATTACCGGCATTATCCCTTTCAAAGGGATCGCTAATTCTCCTGATTCTTATTTTTGCCTCACTAATCCCGCTCAAAAGCCAGACTCTCGCCGAAAGAAAGGAGCTTTTCAGTAACGGAATGTTTTTCTTTGAATCAGAAGACTACAAAGAAGCTGTTTACTATTTTCTGAAACTGCATGACTATAATCCGAAAAACGGAAATATCAATTACCATATCGGTATGTGCTACCTGAATATGCCCGGAGAAGAATACAAAGCCATACCATATTTTGAACAGGCCATTGAAAAAGCCTCCATTCAATACAAGAAAAGCACTTTTGAAGAATCAAAAGCACCGTTTCATACCTACTTTTACCTTGCACAGGCATACCGGATCAACAACCAGCTTGATAAGGCCCTGGAAATGCTCGATAAATTTACCTCTTCACGATATTTTGAAGGAAATTATAATGTAGGCGTAGTGAATGCCGAAATTGAGGCCTGCAAAAGGGCTAAGGTGATTCAGGACAAACCCATAGAAATTGACCTCCATAACCTCGGAGAGCCCATTAATACACCTTCCAATAATTACGATCCGGTTCTTACACCCGATGAATCGGTCATCATTTATATGACCAGCCTGAAATTTTATAATGCCATTTTTATGTCACGAAAAGTTGACGGGCAGTGGACTGAACCGGAAAACATTACACCACAGGTTGGCTCTGACGGTGAATCCTATCCCACCTGCATCTCAGCCGATGGCACAGAGCTTTACCTGGTGAAGAAAATCAAAAGCAGCAGCCATATTTATGTAAGCCGCTGGGAAAATGGCAAATGGTCGATCATGCAACCTCTTAACAGTAATATTAATTCCTCCAAATCAGAAGTCTATGCCTGCCTGTCTCCCGATGGAAAATATCTCTATTTTTCCAGCAACCGACGGGGCGGACTTGGCGGCTTTGATATCTGGCGCTCGGAAAAAATAAACGGAGACTGGGGCAAGGCGGAAAACCTCGGCCCCAATATCAACACCAAATCAGATGAAATCGCCCCTTTTCTCTCTTCCACCGGACGTGTACTCTTCTTTGCTTCTCAGGGGCACCAGAATATGGGAGGATTTGACATCTTCTACTCCAAACTCGACAATAATAAGTGGTCACCGGCAGTTAATATTGGCTTCCCGATCAATACTACAGGCGATAATAAATTCTATTTCCCTGTCGGAAACGGAACATCCGGATATATTACCAGAAAAAAAGACGATTCGGATATGATGGATATTTTCCGGGTTACCATTCTGAGCGGTGACCAGTTAAAAGATCTCCAGAACCAATAATGGCTGTGACAACCAAACCGCTTCTCTGGTCTGATCAGCTGGCTAATGAAATTGTTCGTTTGCGTGCACCTGAGCCTTCGGATCTTGAATTGTTGTACGCCTGGGAGAACAATCCCTCAACCTGGAAAGTTTCGAACACGATTGCCCCGGTTTCCAGGTACATGCTTCAGCAGTTTATCGATACCGCATCCAGAGACCTTTTCGAAGTCCGCCAGCTCAGGCTCATCATCGAGACAATAAAAGAGCATAAGCCCGTTGGAACCATTGAACTGTATGATTTTGACCCTTTTCACCTTCGCGCCGGCATAGGCATCCTGATAGGTGACACCTCAGAAAGAAGAAAAGGCTATGCCGAAAACGCCCTCAGGGTTCTTATTGCCTATGCTTTTGATATTCTTTGCCTTCATCAGGTTTATTGCAATATTGCCCTTTCGAACCAGATCAGCCTGAAGCTGTTTACCAAAGCCGGCTTTTCTGTTATTGGCATACGAAAAGAATGGAACCGCAATGCTGACGGTTGGGAAGACGAATATTTCCTGCAATTGATCAATCAGAAGCAGATTCACTGATGGTTTTCCAGTCAGGAATATCCTGAAGAAAAATCCACGAACGGGTATGGTAATCCATTTTGCAGCAATAATGCCTTTCTCCGTTTGTCACCATTAAATAATCTGCTTTCAGCAACTGATTATATCGGGCAATCTGTTCAAAGCTTTCCGGACCTATGAGTACATCCGGTGCCTTGCATTCAATTATAACAGCCGGCCTTCCGTCTTTTCGGAAAAATACCGCATCAAAACGCCACATCGATTTCCCGAGCATCAGATTCGATTCAACCCGGAGCAATGAAACCGGGTACGCCTTTTCTGTAGTAAGCCAGGTAAGAAAATTCTGCCGCACCCATTCCTCCGGGGTCAGTACAACATATTTCCTGCGGAAACGGTCAAAAATCCACTTTTTCCCGTCTTTCTGGCGGAACCTGAATTCGAAGGCTGAAAAGCTTTTCATATCCATCAGCGTAAAAGTAAAAAACATACACAATATTCCTTACTTTTGCATTCTGCTGAAATGTTCAGGAAGAGAATATGGCAATCAAAAAAACAGGCCTTACNTATGAGGAGATCATAGAAGAACTCCGCAATAAGATCTACAGGCCTGTCTATTTTCTTCAGGGAGAAGAGCCATGGTTTATCGATCAGATTACCGATTACCTGCAGAACACGGTGCTTGATGAAGCCCAGAAAGCATTTAATCTTTTTGTTTTTTATGGCCGGGATACAGATATTGCAACAGTCATCAATACAGCCCGCAGGTATCCGATGATGTCAAATTACCTTCTGGTCATCGTAAAAGAAGCCCAGGCACTTAAAAGCATCGATGAACTTTCCCTTTATCTTAAAGCCCCTCTCCTCAGTACGATTCTGGTTATTAACTATAAGTACAAATCCCTCGACAAAAGAACATCGCTCTACAAGATACTCAACGAGAAAGGATACGTTGCCGATTTTCCGAAACTCTATGAAGATAAGATTCCGAAATGGATCGGACAGTACCTGAATTCCCGCAAAGCATCCATTGATCCCGAGGCCGCCGTTCTGCTGACCGAATTTGTTGGTGACGATCTGTCTAAAATCGTCAATGAGCTTGAAAAACTGCTGATTATTTTACCCGAAAATAAACGTACCATTACTGCTTCCCTCATTGAAAAGTACATTGGCATAAGCAAGGATTTCAATGCATTCGAACTCAATAAAGCCCTTGCTTATAAGCAGGTTGTAAAAGCATACCGGATAGGAAAGTATCTGGCCGACAATAAACTTCTGGTTGCGGCTATCCCTTCGATGTACAATCTGTTTTCCAAAGTCCTCCTTTTTCATTCAATACCCGATAAATCAGATAAAAATTCCGTTGCAGCTGCCCTGCGTGTTAACCCTTTCTTTGTTGAAGAATACCGCCAGGCAGCCCGCAATTATTCACCGTCCAAAGCACGCAACATCATTGCCCTCCTGCGCGAATATGACCTTAAATCCAAAGGCATGGGAAATGTATCAGCCGAACCTGCCGATCTCATGAAAGAACTTCTTTTTAAAATTCTCCATTAGCCAGCATACTATGACTATTCTCCTGATTATCATCACTTCCGCAGTATCAGTTTACGTTTTTCAAAATCCCAGACTCTTCAACAAGNTGCAGCTGAGCCCTTTTATGGTAGTATACAGGCGCCAATGGTACCGGCTTTTTACCCATGGTTTTATTCACGCCGACTGGCTTCATCTGATCGTCAACATGATTGTGCTGTATTCTTTCGGAATCGTTGCCGAATCGGTATTTGACGAGCTCTTTGACCAGGGCATCATTTCCCACCCGAAACTCGTTTACATCCTGATGTACATAAGCTCCATTGCAATCTCCTCCATCTTTACCCTCATAAAGGAAAAAGACAACATTCCTTACGCCTCCGTAGGAGCATCCGGAGCTGTTTCAACCGTTGTGTTCCTTACCATTTTCTTTTTCCCGATTCAGAAAATCTATTTCTACGCAATCATTCCCATGCCGGGTATTCTTTTCGGAATCATCTACCTGATNTANTCCCAGTATATGAGCATGCGCAGCAACGATAACATCAATCATGACGCCCATTTTATCGGTGCCCTGTATGGCCTCGTTTTTCCTCTGTTTATGGATCCGGGACTGATCTTTCACTTTGCGGATCAGATACGAAAAGGACTCAACTAATGCATGCCGGATCCACCAGGGCTGTCTTTCTTGACCGTGACGGGGTTATTAATTCCGACAAGGATTTATATTATGTCACACACCCCGACCAGTTTATACTCAATGAGGGCATAGGGGAATTCCTGAGAAGACTTCAGGACGCAGGCTATTTGCTGATCATCATTACCAATCAGGGGGGAATTGCCAAAGGATTGTATACCCACCANACCCTGGAGGAGATCCACCGGAAAATGCTTCACCAGNTGGAATNATACGGGGTCCATATAACGGAAATTTACTATTGCCCTCATCATCCCGACTATGGGAAATGTCTGTGCCGCAAACCGGAGAGCCTCCTGATTGAAAAAGCCCTTGCCCGTTTTCATATCAACCCGGATACATCTTTTTTTATCGGAGACCGCGAAAGTGACATCCAAGCTGCCATTAAGGCGGGAATAAAGCCGGTAAAAACCGAACCCAATGAAAACCTCATGAAGTATCTGCCGATTTTTACCTGACAATTTAACTCAGGCTAATTTAATCCGGGATTTTCAGGGGTGTTAATCCAGATTCTGTATTTTTCGCCGAGTTTTTCAAGAGTTTTTTTCCACACGCTTTCGGAGGTATATTTCATAATCAGTTCGGGCCTGATATCAGCCACCACCCAGGCATTTTGCTCCAGTTCGCCCTCCAGTTGCTTTGGTCTCCAGCCGGAATATCCGACAAAAAAGCGGATCTGGCTTCCTGTACAGGCTCCCGTTAGAACAAGTTCCTTCAGAACATCAAAATCTCCTCCCCAGTAAATCCCTTCCAGAACAGGAATGCTGTTGGGAATCAGATCTCCCAGTGTGTGAATATAATGAACGGTGTTGGTCTGAACAGGTCCTCCGATGGAAACACTGGCATCGATGGAAGGGAAACCCTCAATGATATCCGGAACCGCCACATCAATAGGTTTGTTGAGCACGAATCCTACTGTGCCTTCCTTTCCATGTTCCGTCAGCAGAACCACTGAACGTTTGAAATAATTGTCGTTCAGAAAAGGCTCGGCAATGAGGATTCTGCCTTTTTGCGGCTGAAGGGTGCTTCCCTCGATCCGGAAAAAATCTATGTTAAGGTTCTTTGCCATAATGCTTTCCCCTGAAAAACATTCCGCAAAAATCGTACCTTAAAATTAACGTTAAACTGATCAAAAATCGTATCAGGATAACTGTGGGAAACGCTGCGGATAAAGATTATGCATCATCCGGTAAATGGCGTCGAAAACGTCTTCAGCATTGGGGTTTGAAAAATAATCCCCGTCCGATGAATAGGCAGGGCGATGTTCCCTTGCTGTAATCATAACAGGTTCATAATCCAGCCATTCAAAACCTCCGCTTGCATAAAGAACGCGGTCGGCCATATAGGCGGTTGCTCCGCCCGGTACGTCTTCATCCAGAAATACAACCCGGTTTGTTTTTTGCAGGGATTTCAGTACAAGGCCGGGAAGGTCAAAAGGAATAAGTGTTTGCACATCAATAACTTCAATTTCAATTCCCTTTTCCGACAGTTGTTTGGCGGCATCCATGGCAATCCGCACACAGGCACCGTAGGTCACCAGTGTGGCATCCCTGCCTTCGCGCAGTATTTCAGGCACTCCCAGAGGAATCCGGTATTTGCCGGGATTGGCAGGTCTGGGTTCTTTCAGGCGATAGGCGTTCAATGGTTCCACTATCAGGGCCGGATCATCAGCTTCAAGCAGGGTGTTATAAAAGCCGGCCGCCTGCGTCAGATTGCGGGGTACACAAACATAAATCCCCCGGATACTGTTGATGATCATGCTCATGGGGGAACCGGAATGCCAGATCCCCTCCAGCCTGTGCCCCCGGGTACGGATAATCAGAGGTGCTGACTGGCCACCGGCTGTGCGCCACCGCAGACTTGCCAGATCGTCACTCAGGGTCTGCAGGCAATATAAAATGTAGTCGAAATACTGTATTTCGGCTATGGGTCGCAATCCGCGCATGGCCATTCCTATACCCTGACCTATGATGGTAGTCTCCCGGATTCCGGTATCGGTAATGCGCAGGGGGCCATATTTTGCCTGCAGGCCTTCCAGGCACTGGTTCACGTCTCCCAGAGAGCCCGTGTCTTCGCCAAAGGTAACCAGCAGGGGATTGGCAGCAAACAGAGCATCGAAATTTTCCCTGAGTATTTCCCTCCCGGGAATATAAACAGGAGGTTCATNNTACACAGGGGCAACCGGTTCAACAAATAGGGCAGACCGACGGGTTTCGTTATACAAATGACTCTGGTACCGCCCGGCCATTTTCCTCGACATTTGTGAGATCCATTCCTGCAGTTTCTCCTGCAACTCACTCCGGGTAGGGCAATCCGGACATATATAGCGCAGAATCCTTCGTGCAGAACTAAAGCTGTCGCGNAAGAGAGGANTNTCCAACTTGCGCAGTTCACCTGCAATAAGCGAAATCTTATCAATATGCTCGCGGCGGCAGACACAGCTCTTCCTTTCAATAATCTGCAGCAGGCTTTCCCTTTCTTCGAGTATTGGCCTCTGATAAGCTTCCCATGCCGCATCCCTGGCTTTTCGCGCCCGCACTTCAGCTTCCGTTTCTATCCGGTCAAGTTCCTGCTGGCTGGCAATGCGCGTAGCAAGAATCCACTGCCGCATCCTGCGGATCGGGTCAAACTCCGCTTCAAATTTCAAGCGTTCCGGCGGCTTGTACCGTTCATGTGAACCGGAGGTAGAATGCCCCAGAGGCTGCGTCATTTCCTGAATGTGAAATAATACAGGCACATGATGATCCCTGCACAACCTTATTCCTTCCTCGAACAACCGGCATAAACCGGGATAATCCCATCCCTTCCCCTTATAAATGGCAATTCCGGGATGACTGTCATCGGCCTCAAAACCTTTCAGCAGATCCGATATACTGCCTTTGGTGGTTTGCAAACCAACGGGAACAGAGATGCCGTANCCGTCATCCCATACCGCTATGGCAAGCGGCACCTGCAAAACCCCAGCTGCATTCATCATTTCAAAAAAATGACCTTCGCTGGTAGCAGCATCACCAATGGTACCGAAAGCAACTTCATTCCCTTTCCGTGAAAGATGGGTATACTGATGCAGCTGAACATTCTGACGGAACAACTTAGAAGCATATGCAAGNCCGAGCAAGCGTGGCAACTGGCCGGAGGTCGGAGAAAGATCAGCCGCCGTGATTTTTATGGTGGTGAGATCTTTCCAGCTTCCGTCGGGATTGACATACCGGGTGGCATAATGACAAACCATCGAACGCCCGCCATTGTCGGGATTGTGATCAATGTCCGTGTCGCCGTACAACTGGGCAAAAAAGGCTTCCGGTGTCGTCATTCCGGCAGCAAGCATAAAGGTCTGATCACGATAATAGCCTGAACGCCAGTCACCTTCCCTGAACTGATGTGCCATGGCGATCTGTGCAATCTCCTTCCCGTCGCCGAATATTCCGAATTTCGCCTTCCCTGACAAAACTTCCTTCCGTCCAAGAATGCTCATCTGCCGGCTTAAACAGGCAGTGTAATAATCGTCCAGTACCCTTTTTCTGAATTCAGGAAAGCTGATTTTGTTGTAATCTGTCACCTTGTTTAACACATTGACCAAATAAAAATACAACCTTTTTTCAATTCCTTCACATCGTATCTGATGCAAACAATTTCCGTCTGGTTTTGTTCCGTTTCTGAATCAAACTAACTGGAAAAAAGCATTACTTTTGCCACATATTTTTTTAAGTATGGTAAAACTGCTTATTCCTGCCCTGATTATTGTTCTGCTGGCGATTGCAGGGCTCGGGCTTTCCTTTCTGATGAACCGTCTGCATTTCTACCGGCACTCGCATGTTGAGTCCAATCCCCACCTTCGCAAACAAGGCATTATCTGTGCAAGACAGGAAGAAATTTCCTGCCATAAAGGCACTTCCGGATGTGCAGGATGTGGCCTGAATCAGACACTCAATTTTTAGTCCTTACAGAGAAAAATTAGTTTTTTAATTCAGCGCCGGCGAATTAAAAAGCTTGATTCTTCTTAATCGTATGGCACTAAAATTTTTTTAATGCCATGAGTGGATTAATCCCTATATTTTTTTGAAATTTTAAAAATTTGTCCTATATTTACATACTTTTATATCTTTTTATCTTAATTTAAAAACCATGAATACACCTGTTATAACTCTGCTGATTACTGCTCTTCTTATTTTAGCGCTGGCTTTGCTGCTCCTTTCGGTGCGTCTGTTTTTCCGAAAAGAAGTGACGATTGAAAGCAGCTGCTGCAGTACCGGAAAATATTCCGATACCAAAAAGAGCGAACATCACATACCGTTGGATACTGACACATGCAGTGGTGGGCCTATGTGCTGCAGAACAATGTAAGGAAAGCAAAAACTATCGCTGGTTGCATCAGAGTAGTTTTTGGCCCACCTTGCGCTATTTTGATGCGCAATAAGGTTTCATCACCGGAACGATATTTTTGTCTTCCGGAAAGAATTTCTGTTTTATTGGGCTTGAGTTCAATGGAAGTTTTATTATTTTTGCGCCTCAATAAACAGTAAATAAAAAGAATATGGGAAAAGGAGATAAACGCTCACGTCGCGGGAAGATTGTAAAAGGCACCTCAGGTGTTAGAAGGCTCTCGAAAAGGAATGTAGCCCGCAAGAAAGCAGCCAAACTGAAGGAACAGAAGTAATCCCTTTTGTTCAAGGGTTTTTAGCATTTTTT
>JGI24721J44947_10004572_pt1 | contig 19220 bp, 18 predicted proteins | sample YelNatPaOPGAMG01_FD_44947 | JGI IMG/M metagenome (IMG submission 44947) | reverse complement strand
CCGGACAACGAGCTTCCTACGCGCCTCTTGGCCTTCAGCGGATATCAGCGAAAACCCGGCGAGAATAATGCAAAGCGAAAGCAACACGGCGAGAAACGCTACCCGCCTCGCCGCAAAACTCCCACTCACTCGGGGCATATTGAACGAGTGTCAAAGCTTCATTTATACCCTTTCTGGGCGGGGGAATTGAGAAGGTATACTTGGAGATTACGCGTTTGCATAAGATTACTGGAGAAAATTTTTAAGAAGCCGGTAAAATATTCTGAAAGCAGCCCGCTGCCCCGGTAGCTCAGCGGGAGAGCGCCCGGCTGAAGACCGGGTTGTCGTGGGTTCAAATCCCACCCGGGGCAAGGTACACCTCTTCCACGTTCACCTTCCTGTCCCACATTCTCCGTGGGAAAGGTTAAGGAAAAGTCTCGATATTCCCATTTTTGGATGATGAACTGCCCACATACCGAGCTCTTGGAGATTTTCCCCGGCGATGAGGATCCCCCTTGATGCTGATATATAGACTGAGCCAATCTTGGTCTTAGGAAAGGAAATGATGAGTTCTACTTCGACTGAAGCCGGCTTTATGATGAACCTGGCTTTGTTGATTGGATCAAAGTTAACATAATATAGAGCCGGCGTATGCGTGAAGGCGGAAGAGGGGTCTAAGGGATAATTTACGCGTTTCATGGTGGTTCCACTATGAGCAATCAGGGCTTTAACATAATAGTCCTGATAAAGCAGGTTCCTGACATTGAGAAGGTTAGGTTCGATGTTGAGACGGGGAGGATTGATAGGAGCTCAGCGCCCGGCGAGACAAATCCGTTTGATCTACACGCTCTGGAGGCCGGACTACAGATTAAGGAAAGGTTTGGGGGGTTAGTCACCGTTATTAGCATGGGGCCGAGGCAGGCTGAGTCCTCGCTTAAGGATGCCTTGGCCAGGGGAGCCGATAGAGCAATACTATTGACGGATGCTAGGCTGGCCGGAGCCGACACGATAGCGACCGCGAAGGCACTTGCCGCCGCCATTAAAAAGCTGGGAAAATTCGACCTAGTGCTCTGCGGTGAGAAGACTGTTGATGGCGATACTGGGCAGGTTGGCCCGGAGGTTGCCGAGCTCCTAGGAGTACCCCATGCGGCCTACGTCTGCGAGATCAGAGAGGTAACACGAGATAGCGTTAAAGTTGTCTCTGATATGGGCGACAAATATCTTTACGAGCTGAAACTGCCAGCCCTGTTAACTGTAACTAGGGAACTCAACTCGCCAAGGCTCCCGACATTAAAGGATCTCCTAAGGGCCAAGAGATTGAATGTTGAGATCTGGACCGCCGACCATCTCTCAGAGATAATCCCAGTTAATCAGCTTGGTTTCCAAGGATCTAAGACTAAGGTTGTTAAGGTTGTGATACCAAGCACGGAGCATAGGAAGGGGTTGATACTAAAGGGCGATGATGCGGTTGAGAAGATCGGCGAGATAATCTTGAGGGAGGTGGCTGGTGGATGACTGGGATACTCATATACGCCGAGGCCAATGGCCCCGAGATACATCCAATATCATTCGAGCTTCTTGGAAAGGCTAGGGAGCTGGCCGAAAAGCTCGGGCTGGAGGTCTGGAGCGTGGCCCTCGGATGCAGAATCTCGGATAAGGCCTCCGAGCTAATATATCATGGCGCTGACAGGGTCTACATCTATGATGATGAGAGGCTCCGGGATCTAAACGTTGTAGCATACAAGAATGTGCTCGTGGAACTTGTAGGGAGACTAAGCCGGAGATCTTCCTCCTCGGCGCGACTCCTTGGGGCCGGAGCCTAGCTCCAAGGGTGGCCGCAGCCCTTGATACAGGCCTAACAGCGGACTGTATAGATCTCCAAGTCAGCGAGAATGGAAAGCTCATTCAAATAAGGCCCGCATTCACTGGAAACATCCTCGCGCATATAGAGACTGTTAGCAAACCAGTTATGGCCACCATAAGATATAGGGTGATGAAGAAGCTTCCCCGAGACGTAAACAGGAGAGGGGAGATAATAGTCCGCAGGCTCGAGGAGATAGACTGTGATGGGATAAAATGCTTGGGAAAAGTGTCGGAGAGAGGGATAAGTCTTGCTGATGCAGAGATAGTGGTTGCTGGCGGAAGGGGCTTGAAGAAGAAAGAGGATCTAAAGATGCTGGAGGAACTAGCAAACCTGATTGGTGGTGTTGTCGGGGCGAGCAGGCCATTAGTCGAGGAGGGTTGGATATCAAAGGATCACCAGGTCGGCTTTAGCGGAAACGTTGTCAAGCCAAAGCTATATATCGCGTGTGGGATATCTGGCTCGCCACAGCATCTAGCTGGAATGAGGGACTCAAATATAATAATAGCGATAAACACCGACCCATCAGCGCCAATTTTCAGGCATGCGGATTATGGCGTGGTTGCCGACCTCTACGACTTCATACCAAAACTCATTAACTATCTAAAAGAGAGGACTGGAAAAACTGCATAAATAAAAATGGCTTAAATAACGGTTGCAGTCAATCAAGCGGTTACTTTATTCTCTCCAAGAGCCTCTTATATGCCTCGAATTTGCTTTCCTCCAAGCATTTCATGAGCCCGAGCCTCTCAAGAGTCTCCCTTTTCGGGTAACCATCCGGATTCCATCCCCGATACTCATAGTATTCTTTCAACATTCTATCCAGCTCAACGACTTGGCCTGCAGCTCCACCATCAGATAGGGGTTCTTTGAGCAATCTATCAGGGAGCTTATCGTCCTCGCCACTCATACCGCATGCCAAGTTGAATAGCCTCTTCAGGTTGAAGATCGCCGTTCCTCTTTGATGCAGGTCTTTTGCAGTGGCCTTTCTCCCCGTGGCTAGCGAGTAGACTGAGGCGACGTGGCCAGGGGTTATCATGAGAAACTTACATATCCCTAGAGACTCAATGACATCATGCCAGTCCTGCATTATCGCCACAATTCTACCCTTCCCATCCACGTCAAATCTCCAGACTCTCTCATGTATCCCTAAATCCGTTACCCTCTCACCCTGCTCTATCCTGAAGACAAGACCATATAGGTGGTCCGCGCCCCTATTGGATGTCGCATACTGAAGCCCCATTCCCTTAAACGCCCTAGGATCATGCATGGGTATCTCGAGACCCTTAGAGTGCATTGCAAATGATTCCGATCCCTTAACNTCCTTAGATGCTTCTCTCACACCCCTCGCTAATAACTCCCCAATACCTTCTCTTTTCGCGATCTTCATAATCAATTCTTCAACGAGCTTATGATCTCCCCATTTGGGCCTGATTCCACCTAATCTTTCATTANTTATCAGTCCTTTTTCATATGCCTCTATAAACCATGCTACGACAACGCCGGTTGAGATCGCATCNANGCCGAGCTTATTACAGAGCTGATGCAGCTTCGCCACCTTCGCGGGGTCGCTTATCAGGAGAAGGGATCCTAAAGCCCCTATGCTCTCATATTCAATGGCCCTCCCAACAACTTTCTCTCCATCAACCTCACAGTCAACATATCTCCAGCACCCTATTGGGCAATTGAAGCAGGCTCTATGTCCTTTAACTATCCTCTTTGCTACTTCCTCGCCCTCTAAATTGCGTACCTCATCCCATGTTCCCATACTGAAGTTTTTTATTGGAAGATCTCCATAGGTATACATTGGCCCAACTTCGGCGGTCGTGCCATATGTCGAATAGAGCTGCGTGGTTGGGAAAGACATTATTGATGGAAGTATCCTCTTAAGGTATTCTCTTAGGCTGGGTAGATTCTCCACCTCGACTTTGCCCGAGCCTTTCACCGCTATTGCCTTCAGGTTTTTAGAACCCATGACGGCGCCCATACCACATCTTCCAGCAACCCTCGGACCATCCGGCCTAACATCGAAGAATACCCCCGCGATGCTGACGAGGTTCTCGCCAGCTGGGCCTATGATTGCGCATCTAACATTCTCGCCAATAAGCTTCTTCAACTCGATATCAGCTTCATAAGTATCTAGGCCCCAAAGCTTACTGGCATCCCTAATCTCTACCTCCCCGTCATGGATATAGATGTATACTGGTTTCTCCGACCTCCCGGTCACAACTATCCCATCATATCCAGCTCTCTTCAGCTCGGTGCCCCAGAAGCCTCCAGCATGAGCCTCGCCCCAGCCCCGTGTTAACGGAGACTTCGCCGCCACAGTCATGCGAGCTCCAGTCGGCATTATTGTCCCGGTTAGAGGCCCAGTCATGAAGACAAGGGCATTCTCCGGTGAGAGCGGATCCGCTGTAGGATCCACCAAATCGAATATCAGCCTGGCGGCCAGCCCGCTTCCACCAAGGAAGTTCACAAGATATTCTTCCGGAATCTCTTTAGCCTCCACCTTGCCATCGCTAAGGTTAATATACGCTATTTTCCCACAATAGCACTTCATCCTTAGATCCCCCAATACTTCTTGGCAACCTCTATCTCTTCTGGCGGAACCTCCGGAGGCTCCCTCCCTAAGGTATAGCAAACGAACTCTATGGTGGCTATCGCCTCGAGGAGCTCCACTATCGCCTCCGCTTCTAGTAAATTTGTTCCGAGAGCGAGGACTCCATGATTCTTCAGGATTATTGCGCGCGCGCCTCTTGATGCGGCCTGAGCAACGGCCTCGGCCAACTGAGTGGTTCCCGGGAACTTAAACTCGATTTCCTCAATTCTCCTAAGCAATAGAACCGCTTCATCCGTTATGGTCGTTTTAATTCTCTTGCCAGCGAGGGTTAATCCTAGGACCATAGGGTTATGGGCATGCACCACTGCGTTGACATCGGGTCTAACTTTGTAGACTGCCGCATGCATGGGCCACTCGATAGACGGCTTGAGAAACCCCTCAACAAGATCGCCATCAAGATTAAGCTTGACAAGGTCATCGGGCTTGAGAGCACCCTTGAAGACCTGGCTTGGAGTTATCCAGAATTCTCTCGCCCCGGGAATCCTTGCGCTAATATTGCCGCCTAGGGCCGTGATCAGAGATCTCTCATAAAGCGTCTTCGAGATCCTGATAATCTCCTCCTTAAGCTCATCTTCTGAGAAGAGTTCAAACTCGCTCATAGATCCGATCACCTAAAAATCTATTCAGCAGATTAAAAAACTTATACTCTCATGAGGCTCTCTAGCAACAGGCTTTCTCAGATGTTCTAATGAGATATTTTAAATATAATCGAGCATGAGGATGCTTTGACGGGTATGATGAGCCAGAAGCAGGATCTTGTTTTAGTTTATGATTGTGGTTCTACGAATCTTCGAGTGCTGGCTATGGATTCCCATGGGGAGGTTATTGCTCATAGGAGGGAGTCGAATTCCACTAAGCCCCAGCCAGGCGGCCACCCAGAATGGCGTATTTGGGACCTTGACGAGATATGGAAGAAGCTGTGCATGCTTACGCGCGGGGTGCTATTCGATCTCGGAGACAAGTATAGGGTTGCTGGCGTGATAGTCACTACTTGGGGGGCTGATGGCGTGTTCGTTGATGAACGGGGCAACCCAACCTACCCCGCGATATCATGGCAGTGCCCCAGAACTAGGGAGGTTATGGATTATGTCCGGGAGCTGATTGACCCGTGGGATGTCTTCAGGATAACGGGATACCAGTTCATATCATTTAATACGATTTTTAAGTGGATCTGGATCAGGAAGAATGCTCCGGATGCGATAAAGAGGGCTAAAGCATTCCTCATGATCCCCCATTACATATCATACAAGCTCACGGGGGAGTTTCATATCGAGCCAACAGATGCCTCGACAACCATGGCGATGGATCTGGCTAAGAGGGACTGGTCGGATGAGATGCTATCAATAGCTGGGGTTGATCGGGCAATATTTCCGGAGTGGAGAGAGCCAGGAGACTATGCTGGCTATGTAACCGAGCAGGCGAGTAGGGAGACGGGCCTGAAGAAGGGCCTCCCTGTAATAGTCGGCGGCCATGACACGCAATTCGCGATCTTCGCGGCTGGCGCCCAGAGGGATGAGGCCATACTCTCGAGCGGNACATGGGAAATACTCTCATTCAGATCGGAAGAGTACTTCGCGAGTAGAGATGCTTATGAGCATGGCGTAGTCGTTGAACTTGACGTTGAAAAGAACAAATGGAACCCGCAGTTCCTGATGATAGCATCAGGCGTCTTAGAATGGCTTAGCAGGGTAGCATACCCTGAATCCGAGAAAAAGTATGAGTTGATGGTTGAGGAGGCGTTACAAATTCCTCCAGGATCGGAGGGTGTATTCTTCCTTCCAAGCTTTTTCCCCGGCTCCGGCCCCACCGGTAAATANGGTGTTCCAGGCACAATCGTAGGGTTAACATTATCGGTTACTAGAGCGCATCTGTATAGGGCCGCTCTAGAGGGACTCTCATATCAACTGAGGCTCGCATTAGAGCTTCTGGAGAGGTCGTTCAACATAAGATTCTCGGCTATACGTGTGGTTGGGGGTGGNTCGAGAAACGAGCTATGGAACAGGATTCGGGCGAGCGTCACCGGGAGAAAGATAATCACGAGCAGCTTTGCTGAGACAACGGCCTTAGGTGCGGCAGTCGTGGCCTTCAAGGGTATAGGGCTATTCAGAACCTTCGAAGAGGCGAGGGAAAACCTAGATTACGGCTTAAAAGTAGTCGAGCCTGAAAAGGAACGGGCAATATATGAGGAAGGCTATGAGCGGTATCTCCGGCTATATCAGAGTCTTTCCGAGTTTTTCAAACGAGAGTAATCGGAGGCAACACCCTAACTTGGGTTAGTCAAAATCATGCTTGAAAGTAGATGACGAAACGGTTAAACGCCAGATTTATATCATCTTGCCTACCTTTGCCTAAACTGATAGGGTGAGTGGGAGAGGTGAGGCGGGAGGCAATAGAGGAGCTTAAATCAATCGTTGGGGATGAGTGGGTTGTATCTGCTAGGGAGGCTATCGAGGGATACTTGTATGATGAGACCCCCATACCTATTAGGCCCGAGGCATGCGATGACGTTGTCGTGGTTAAGCCTGGGAGCGCTGAAGAGATATCAAAGATACTCCAGCTCGCGAACAAATATCTGGTTCCGGTTTTTCCTAGGGGTGGGGGGACGGGCCTCGCTGGAGCATGTATCCCAACCATTAGCGGGATAATCCTGTCGCTTGAGCGGATGAATAAGATCATCGTTGATGTTGATAATTTGATGGCTGAGGCCGAGGCTGGGGCAACGCTCAAGGATCTTATTGAGGCCGCTGATAGGGCGGGCTTATCCTTTCCGCTTCATCCAGGAGATGAGGGTGCTCAGATTGGCGGATTAATAGCGTGTAACGCTGGTGGCGCTAGGGCGATTAAAACCGGCATAATGAGGAACTGTGTTAAGGGGATTGAAGTTGTCCTGCCAACAGGCGAGATTGTTAGGCTAGGTGGAAAGGTTCTGAAGAATAATGTCGGCTATGACCTGATGCATCTGATTATCGGCAGTGAGGGGACGCTTGGAGTGATAACCAAGGCTTGGATAAGGCTCCAGCCTAAGGATGTTGCCTCCGCCACGATAATCATCCCATTTGAGNAGAGGGAGCAAGCTCTGGGAATGGTTCCAAGGATATTCAGGGAGGGGATAGTGCCCTTAGCCATAGAATATGTTGAGAGGAACCTCGTCGAGATGGTNGCGAAAAGCCTTGGGCTTAAATGGCCATGCACCTCGGCGGAATACCAATTGATAGTCATACTGTCCGAAACCTCTGAGGACGCGCTTCTCGGCACCCTAGAGAGACTTCTCAACCTCTGCGAGAAGTCAGGTGCCCTCGAGCCTGTGGTAGCGGAGACAAGGAAGGAGCAGGATGAGATCCTGAAGATCAGGAGCGAGATCTACTCTACCCTCAAGCCGAATATGGTTGATATACTAGATGCAACCGTCCCTCCAGCTAGATTAATAGATCTGATAGAAACCGTGAACGAGCTTGAGAGAAAGCACGGCGTTTACATGCCCGTTTATGGACATGCGGGGGACGGGAACCTACATGTGCACCTGATGAAGTGGAATGGATGGACTAAGGAGAGATACGATGAGCTTAGAAGCATAATTTATGCTAGGGCCCTCGAGCTCGGAGGGACGATAACCGGGGAGCATGGTATAGGATACGTTAGGAGAAAGTATGTTGAGATGGTGCTCGATAGAAAATCAATCGAGCTCATGAGAGCGATTAAGAGAATCTTCGACCCAAATAACATATTAAACCCTGATAAGGTTCTGCCATAAGTGATGATTACTTCACGTGATTATGCTTTTTTTGACGATGTTATCGAATTCTTTAAGCGCTTCCTCAAAGTATTCTTTTGAGATCTTTCCAAGCGGTGTCGGCGTTTCAGTTATCCTTTTTGGTATTCTTAGATTACTTGCTCTGAAACCCTCCTCCCACTTTAGCCTCTGCTTCTCGAAGTATATCTCCCTCCCAAGCTTCCTAAGATCCGCTGAGGAGTAGCTGTAGCCGAGGCTTCCCAGTGCCTCTGAAGTGAGGTTCTCGTCATAGACCCCCCTAGCGAAGAGGCATAATACGAGTGATGTGAGGACCTGCCTCCAAGCCTCCTCTTCGATGATCTTCTGAACTGCTTCTCGTGGACTTGGTAGCTCCTCACCTGAGGAGAATATTCTCTGGTCTAGGGAATATGCGCCGGAGTCTAGGTGTGAGTGTCTGAAACCTATCGCGAGGGAGATGAAGAATAGTGGGCCGGTCAGGTATCCGGCCGGCTCAACCTTGTTGAAGGACATGGCGAAGTCCTCTCCACCATATCTTTTAGCTGCCTCCTCGACACCCATTGCTAGGACTTTATAGAATTCGTTGGGTTGTCTTACGATATTCTCTATAGCTGCTACGTAGCTCCTCCAATCACCCCACCTGAGATCCACAAGTGTCTCGGATTTCGTGATTAGGCCGCGTTCAAGGGCCTCCGTCGCCCATGCCAAGATAACTCCTGTGGAGATTGCATCAAGACCCCAGTCCTCCACAGCTTTAAAGAGCTTGAGGAGGCCGAATCTATCCTTGACTCCGAGGTTTGTGCCGAGGGCATAAATGGGCTCATAATCATATGATATGAACTCGGTCTTATACATGAACTTCTCATCCTCATATTCCTCTCTTATGGCTGCGAGGTGTATGCAGGCAACGGGACATGCTGAGCAGGCGACTCTGCGCGCGAGCACGTTCTCGACCAAGGCCTCACCGCTAATCTCCCCAGCCCCATCAAACCTACCCGAGCTGAAGTTCTTCGTGGGTAGAGCTCCTATCGCGTCGAGGACGAGCACGTTCTCCGCGGTCCCGAGGTCGTGATACTTCTTGGTCTTTGGGCCCTTAGCGAGATCATAGATCTTCTGGTAGATGTCCCGGTAGCGCTTCATGTCCGGGAACCTGTAGACCTTTCCCGGGGCTATGACTATAGCCTTAAGCTTCTTGGAGCCGAAGACCGCGCCGAGGCCCATCCTCCCGAAGTGGCGGAAAGTTTCAACCATGACCATCGCGTATCTCACTAGCTTCTCTCCAGCCCCACCTATCCTAAGAATGCTCCTCACCCCAGCTCCCGGTGTAATTTCCCTGAGTATTCTCCCGACGGTCTCGGCGCTTCTAACGCCCCAGAGAGCGCTCGCATCTCTAAACCTCACTCGATCAGGCTCTATCACGAGGCATATCGGCCTCTCGCTCACACCTCTTATCACGATCGCGCCATATCCCGCGAACCTTATCGCCGATGCTGACCTTCCACCCGCATGGGACTCTGCGAAATAGCCATTTAAGGGAGACTTGAAGACCGCTATAGTCTTCGATGCCATCGGAAATACACCAGTCAATGGGCCGACAGCGAATATTATCGTGTTCTCCGGGCCAAGTGGGTCGGCAGCCCTCGGGACCTCCTCCTTATAGAGCTGGGACGCTACACCTATTCCGCCAAGCCACTTACCGAAGAGGTCCTCGCGATCCTCAACCCAATACCTTTTCCTAGCCAAGTCCACGTAAAGCACTCTTGAGAGCGTCTTCACCCAGTCGCTCATACAGCCTCCACCTCCTGAAGCGTTATTACTTTATGGGGGCAGAACTGGGCACAATACCCGCAGTAGACGCAGACTATGGGCTTCCCGGTCTCCTCATCCATCCATATTGCGCCTATATCGCACGCCTCGACACAGTGGCCGCAGCCATTACATCGCTCGGGTCTCAGGATGATTCCTCCGCCAGGTCTCGGGATCAGCGCATCCTCAGGACATACTCTGGCACATGGAGGATCCAAGCACGCCCTACAGACAACTACGGTGAAGCCCCTCTCAACGCCGCCGGCACTACGAACCCTGATCGCCGACTTCTCATACCCGGCGAAGCCCAGCCTCCTAGAGCAGGCGAGCATGCAAAGCTGGCACCCAACACACCTATTTGCATCAAGAATCGCCAGCCTCTTAACCAAACAATAACCCTCAAATGATTAGAAGAGCCGCCAGCTTTAAGCATTTTCCAAAGTCGTCACACAATACATAACACATATTACATCATGGACTCCTCGCCGGGACGGGCCCAAAAACTATTAAACTGGGTATTCCCTAGAGAAATAACAATGCTATATGTCGAGCTTGGCAGGACGGGACTTAAGGTCTCTCAGATCGGAGTTGGCTGCTGGCAGATAGGCAGTAGGTCATGGGGGTGGGGAGCTGAATACGGTGAGGAGGAGGTGATACAGGCGATCAGGACAGCCATAGATCATGGAGTGAACTTCATAGACACTGCGGAGATTTACGGCGGCGGAGAGTCGGAGAAAATAGTTGGGAGGGCGATTAAGGAAATTAAGGAGAAGGTGATCATAGCCACAAAGGTCTGGCCCACTCATTTAACTTATGACAACGTCCTAAAAGCATGTGAAAGAAGCCTAAGCAGACTTGGCGTGGATGTGATCGATCTCTATCAGATCCACTGGCCTAACCCATTCATATCCATAAACCAGACGATGAGGGCTATGGAGAGGCTTGTGAAGGAGGGGAAGATAAGGCACATAGGGCTTTGCAACTTCTCGTTAAAACAATTCATTAGAGCGCAAGAAGTGCTCAAACGCGAAGAGATAGTTTCTAATCAGGTGAAGTATAACATGATTGAGAGGGAGGCGGAGAGGGAGCTTATCCCCTACGCTGAGAAGAACAAGATCACGATAATTGCTTACAGCCCGCTCGCACAGGGGCTGCTGACTGGAAAATATGGCCCAGCAAACAGGCCGAGAGACTATGTTAGGAGGATAAACATACTCTTCGACGAGGAGAACCTTAAAAGGCTGCTACCCCTAATTCAACTCCTCAAAGAAATTGCTGGCAGGAGAGGGAAGACTCCTGCTCAAGTAGCACTCAACTGGCTGATAAGAAGGCNGGAGGTGATAGCGATCCCCGGGGCTAAACGGCCAGCTCAGGCCGAGGAAAACGCGGGGGCGGCAGATTTCAAATTAACTGATGATGAGCTGAGAATCATCGAGGAAACATTAAGAAACATCAGGATCCGTAAGACCGTTAGCCTGCTTAAGATTCCACTACGCCTCCTAAGAGGATAAGCCTCTGCTATTTCGACGATAANAGACCTGCACCTGAGAATTCCCCCGTTATTACGAGTTTAGTTTAGATTAAAATGCGCCGAGGATGTTTCCTATTGTGGTCATGANGGAAATAGAGCTGCTCGCGGAGATTACACGAAGGCTCGAGGGGGCTGCTAGGTCAAATCATCGAGTCTTAGTATACTTGGCGAATGAGTGCGTCCAGCGTGGCATCTTCAAGTCAATCCTGAACCAGTTCATTGGTCTCAAGGATAATCCCCGGATCCTTTTCGCATATAGGGAGAGGGAAGATTTGACGACGAGAATGATTATCAACGAGATGCAAGGGATAAGGTTCAGTGAGGTAAATTATGATGACGTTGAGAAGATCCTTGGAACGACGTGGGATGCTGTCATAATGGATGTTAATCGACAGATGAGGCCGAATGACCTCGGGATACTCATCGAGGTTGTAAGGGGCGGCGGGATTGTGATGATGGTCGGGCCATCAGCCCAAGAGATCGATTCATGGGTGACGGACTTCCACCTGAAGTGCGTAACGCCGCCATTTGAGATAAATGATCTAGTGAGGAGATTTGAGAGGAGGATGTTCTCGAAGACGATCGGGAGACCGGGCGTCATCTACATAGATCCTGACGGCGAAGTGGCCTTCGGCGACATGCCACCACCCCAGCCTAGGATAATCACGGAGCCATTCGGCACGATCTTCCCGAGAGAGATCTATGAACTCTGCATAACGAATGATCAGATTCTGGTGTTGAAAGCTGTTGAGAAGCTCCTGCCTAAGAGGAGGTGGGCTCTCATCTTAAAAGCTAATCGTGGGAGGGGCAAGTCGGCGGCACTGGGCCTCATAGCCGGATGCCTTATACTAAGCAGGAGGAAGAGGAAGTTCAAGGATATACTTGTGACTTCGCCGGAGCCCGAGAACGTTCAGATGGTATTCGAGTTTGCTTGCAAGGGGCTGGATAGGGTTGGTGTGGAGTATGATCTTAGGGAGCGACAAGGCCTGCCAATAGAGCTAGAGTGCAAGTTTACGAGGATGTTCTATAAAAGACCTCTATCGGCATTGAATGCAAAGGCTGGGATAGCACTAATAGATGAAGCGGCTGGGATACCTGTCCCGATACTCCTCGGCTTCAAGAAGAGGTTCTGGAGGGCGATCTACTCCTCGACAATACATGGCTATGAGGGCGCTGGCAGGGGGTTCATGGTAAGGCTCCTCACAAGGCTCAGGAAGGAGTTCCGCCAAGACTTCATGGAGCTGGAGATGAAGGAGCCGATAAGATATAGCAATGGGGATCCGGTTGAGTCATGGCTCTATGACATACTTCTCCTCGACTCTGAGCCGGCGACCCTAGACCCGGATGAGCTAGAACTAAGGCCAGAGGAATGTGAATACATGGAGCTTGACAAGGATAGGCTGTTCACGGAGGATGAGCATATCCTGAGGCAGCTTATAGGCCTCTATGTCCTAACACATTACAGGAATAGGCCGAATGATGTCGCCATGCTAGCGAATTCGCCGCATCATATGATCCGGGCGCTGCTCTCGCCGAGCGGCAAGGTGCTCGCAGCCCTCCATCTNTGTCTCGAGGGCGATCTATCAGATGAGCTGCTACGAGAAATTGAGACCCTGCCAAAGGGCCACATGATACCATCGGTGATAAGCAGATACTATCCATACATGAAGAGCTTTGGGAGGCTTAGGGGCTTAAGGGTCGTGAGGATAGCAGTCCACCCATCACTATGGGGAAGGGGCTTCGGCTCCCATGTTCTCCAGAAGCTCTGNGAGGAGTTCAGGCGGAAGGACTTTGACTGGGTTGGAGCAGGATTCGGCGCGAGCCCGCAGCTACTACGTTTTTGGTTCAAGAACGACTTCTATCCTGTGGCGATAGGGCCGCTCAGGAACAAGGTTTCTGGAGAGTTCAGTGTGATAGTTGTGAAGCCATTAACCCCGAAAGCTGAGAGATTCGTCGAGGAACTTGGGAGAGAGTTCAGGCTCAGGCTGATAAACGGTCTCTCGGACCCATACTTCGACATGGATCTCGAGACCGCTTGGATACTATTATCAAAAACTGCCGGCAGCTATAGGCCCAGACCATATTTCAGGGGCTCTCAGAAGATGAGGCTCGAATCCTACTTGAAAGAGTATGTGAATTATGAGGGCGCATCCGACGCGATCAAGTGTCTCGTCGAGGCCCATTTCCTATCAACGGAGAACAAAAGGGTTGGTCTCTCGGAGAAGGCCGAGAAGCTCCTGATAGCAAAGACCCTTCAAGGAAGAAGATGGGATCAGATAGGCAAGATACTCAGGGAGAAGCCGGAGGACCTGATAAGCCTGATGAGGGAGACGGTCATCAAGCTCTCAGAGCATTACCTCTGACCCCCCTCCTCACTCAGGGTAGGGGAGGTTTGGGCTACATTCCCTCTTTTTTGAGGGTTTTTGGCCCGGGGCCGGGTCTCCGGCCCATTACCCCACCCCTCTTTCGGGGCTCGGGGGGTTATCGGCGTCAAGAGGATCCTAAGCCGCAGAATACCCGTCACACCAATCTAGCGCCAATAATATCCTCTTGAGATTAAGCCTGCCCTTATTCGTTTGGGCAGCCTGAAAATGTATGAGACCTTGAAGCAGGCCCTCATAATACCATTCAGGAATGGGGACTATGTCAAGTATTTTGTCGAGATTTTCCTGGCCAAAGCAATTCTGATACATTAAGAACAAATAGTTCATGCAAGGCGCGCCGGGCTTGACATATCTCAATAGTCTATGTATAAGACCATAGATTATGGAGGGATGATATTTATGGCGATAACACGAACCTGTAATGGGCTTTGGATACCACCACAATCGCGCTAGGGATAGGCTACTTTCTTTCCTTCTTGATGGCGGTAGCTCTGGGTGGAAATGATGCCGCAACACCATGTGATACCTCTGTCGGCGCTAGNGTTATCTCGATCAGGAATGCACTCATCCTCTTCGCGATNTTCACGAGCGTCGGCGCGCTGACGCAAGGATACATGGTAATGAAGACTATCGGTAGGGGCATAGTGCCGGCCATAGACCTGCTCGGCGTCCTGATAACAGTCTCAGTAGCATTCGCATGGATAATGTTCTGCAACTTCTATGGCCTCGAGATCTCCGTCACCCACTCGATAATAGGCTCCGTCCTAGGCTATGGGATCGCGGCCTATGGCATCGGCCGCGTCAACTGGAGCATCATGACAAACATAATCGTGAGCTGGATAACATCACCCATATTCGCAATGTTCATGGCATATTCCGTCTACAAGCTCCTAGCGCGCATGATAAGAGGGAAAAACTCGCTGTCCTCAAGGATGATGCCCATTCTCCTCATAGCAGCCCTCTGTTACTCGGCTTATGCATTTGGTACAAATGATATAGCGAATGCCACGGGTGTCTACGTGACAATAAGCCAGATAATCTTCGGGGGGTTGCCGGAGCAGAACATAATGTTCATCCTCGCGGCGTTTGGGAGCATTGGCGTGGCTATCGGAGGCTTCCTTCTAGGGGCCAGGGTCATAGGGACCGTGGCCTTTAGAATAACTAGACTTGACCCGGTCTCAGGATTCGCCGCAGAGCTCGCGAACGCCTTTGTGGTACATATGTTCACAACTATACCATACATGCTCATCGGTTATGGTATACCGATCTCAACATCGATCGCCGGGGTGGGCTCTGTGATAGGGGTTGGCCTCGCCATGTATAGGTCAGCTGGCGTGAATAAAAGGACTGTTCTAAAGCTTTTCATGGCCTGGATTGGAACGGTCACCATCACAGCCGCTGCGAGCTATATACTCTACACGCTCATAGCACCGATAACAGGTCCTATACTTGAACCAAAAACTTAATTATGATCAGAATGAGTAGCTCATGTAAGGGTCTTCGGAGGTAATGATTTTTGGCGTTTAAGGGTCATCCAATGATCTGGCTCGGGAGAAAGCGGGAGCGGGAGATGCTGAGGCTCTCTAAGCTCCACTTCGATAAGATCATGGAACTTACAAAAGTCTTCAAAGAGTATATCGTGCTGTACTCTGGCTGTAGGCCGGAGGAATATTCCAGCAAGTATCAAATGATATTCAGGCTCGAGAGAGAGGCGGATGAGGAGAAGGAGAGGATAATCTCGGAGGTTTCGAAGGGGCCATTCCATCCGATCGACCGTGAGGATATAATCAGCCTAGTATTGACCGTTGATGATATCGCAGCGAACCTGAAGTCAGCTTCTCGAAGGCTTCTATACACTGATTCGAGGAACGTCCCCGAGGCTGTTAGGGGTAAGCTGGTGGGGCTGGCGGATCTCATAGTCGAGATAGTCGAGAAGTTGGGAGAAGCTTTCAACGCGCTGATAGATGGGTCGAGGGATACGCTAAAGCTCGCCGACCTGGTTGAGCGGAAGGAGGAGGAGATAGACGAGTTCAGGCATGACCTGATTCATGATGTGCTGAAGTGGGGGGACTCCTCTGGAAGGCTCAGCGATGTCTTGATGGTAAAGGAGGCTGTGGAGAATATTGAGACCGCATCAGATAAGGCCGAGGATGTCGCTGACCTCATAAGAAGAATAACTGTCACGAGGATTCCATAGCATTGTTACTGGGTGTCTCTCCCACGGCCTCTTGTGCCTCCCGGAGCTTGAGAGCATCCTCGATCGCCTTCTTNACAACGCTTTCCCCAATCTCCCTGAAAGCCCTAACCCTTAGATTTGGGTAGTCCCAGATTATCCTCCCCCCAGACATAGTGTATGGGGCCTCTATCCTGACTAGATCGCCCTTCGATAGGGCGAGATACTTGACAAGTGCTTCATAGAGCACGGAGTTGAGCTCGCCTGCTGCCCTCGCGACCTCCTCCTTATCTATCTCCCCAGACTTTACTTTCTGGGAGAGTTGAGCGAAAAGAACTCTCCTTACNCTATTTGCATAGGCTCCTGCGAGGACGACCCCCGTCCTCACAATCTGTTTCTCCTCGGGCTTTCCAGCCCCCTCCATAACCAATATGTAGTTATGCTAGCAGACTTATAAGTAATCGAGGCTTGCGAGGCGGAAAACTTACATTATACATGTATGCCACATATTCCATGGCCATTCTCGGCGATAGGGAGAGGAAGTATCTCAGGTCTAAGTTCGAGAAGGAGCTCTCGGGCAGGGTTAGACTCATCGTCTTCACTCAGGAGTTCGAGTGCGAGTATTGTGCCGAGGTTAGGAGCCTNNCGGAGGAAATCGCGGAGCTCGATAACAGGATAAGCGCCGAGGTCTATGACTTCCAGTCCGATAAAGAGCTTGCGGAGAGGCTAAAAGTAGATAAGATTCCAGCCTTACTCGTCTTCGGCGAGAAGGAGTATGGGGTTAGGTTCTTCGGCATACCAAGTGGATATGAGTTCATGACGCTCGTTGATGACATCATCTATGTCTCTAGGGGATTCTCAAACCTCCCAGCACCCCTCAAGGAGAAGGTTAAGCAGATCAATCGCCCAGTCCATATCCAAGTCTTCGTTACGCCAACATGTCCATATTGCCCGATAGCCGTTAGAACGGCACACCAGATGGCAATCGAGAACACGAATATAACCTCGGACATGATCGAGGTTCTTGAGTTCCCACACCTTGCCCACAGATACCAAGTCATGGCGGTCCCAAAGATAGTGATCAATGATAGGGTCAGTTTTGAGGGGGCGCTACCCGAGGCACTATTCATAGAACACGTGCTTATGGCGGTAAGAAAATGATTTAACCCCCCCATAAGCAGCGAAACCACATCAGCAAGAAGATGCTCATTGGTCGAAAAATGAATAGAGAACTTTCACTAAAACTGATTGGGCCTTTATCTTTCTCAAGCTTCTCATAAAAGATAAATATCGCTAAACAGCGCTAATTTTATAAATAAATGAAACCCTATGAGAGATTCTTAACAGCATTAAAGAGGGGGATACCTGACAGAGTCCCTGCGTGGGAATTAATTATAGACGAGCCTGTCCTTTCTTCAGTACTCTCTAAAAAGCCCACTAAAACGCCTGAAGAAAAGCTAGAAAGATATTGCGAGCTTATAGAATTTTTAGATATGGATGGGACGACATGGCCAGAAGATCAGATACTTAAACAAAGCCAGGAGGGATTCGTTGACGAATGGGGGATAACGTGGAAGCCAAATGTTTCTGGAATATTATATCCTGTGAAAGGACCTTTGGATGATCTGGACTCAATTGGCGAAAAACTAAGAAATTATTCACCTCCAGATCCCGATGCCCCTCACCGGTTAACAAGCTTAGAAAAGATTGTAGATAGGTTCAAAGGTGAACGCGCAATAGTATTCCTTGGACATGAAGCATTCGAATTTTCGCATTATCTCCTAGGAGGGATGGATAATCTTTTTAAGCTCTATTACTTCAAGCCTGATCAAGCTCTTCAACTTGCTGAAATAATTTCAGAGTACAAACTTAGAGTTATGGAAAGAGCTATCAAACTTGGTGCAGATGCTGTTGTATGTGGGGATGATTACGCGGATGATAAGGGCCCATTTGTACCTCCAAAACATTTCGATACTTTTATACTCCCCTATATTCGAAAGGCAGTTAACCTTGTTCATAGAATCGGGGGTTTCTATATAAAGCATACGGATGGTAAGCTCGATTTCATGTTAGATAGGATGGTAAATGCTGGTATTGACGCCCTTCATCCTATAGAACCGGCTGCTGGCATGAATATCCTACATATTAAACAACTTTACGGCAGCAGAATCTGTCTTGTTGGGAATATAGATTGTAGGAAGCTACTAACCGAAGGGATGCCCAATGATGTTATCGAAGTTGTGAAAGAAACGATAGCGAAGGCAGCTATAAATGGAGGCTATATTCTCTCATCGAGCAATAGTATCCATCCTGGAGTAAAGCCTGAGAATTTTATTGCAATGATAAATGCAGTAAAGCAATATGGAAAATATCCCATTGATAAAGCATTGATTGAGGAATATTCGAAAAGAAATTACTATAAGGCCTTGTATCCAAAGTTATTTTAAGCAAGTTTTGAATTTTGGAGATTTATTATTGGACGGACTTAAAGAAAAAGTCGCCTAGTAAAGTCATGTACGCTTATTAAAACGTTAAACCTTTTTAAAAACAGCTATATGGTTTTTCCTAATGGCTTTTGCAAGAATTCCTGTTAAGATTGAGATAGAGGGTCTTGGCGAGATAGATGGTGAGTTGATCAGGTTTTATGCGCCGCTTACAGTTAGCACTATTGCTAAGATGCTTCCAATAGGCGGTGCTATAGCCAAGTGGGATTACGCGATATATTTCCATGTCCCGCTTGAGAGGGGGGCAGAGAAGCCGGTGAATCGCGTAAGCGCCGGTGACATTCTTTACTGGCCGCCCGGGAGTTGCATAGCATTAGCGTTCGCGGACGCAATCCCGCCAGCTCAGATGACCAAGATTGGCAGATATCGGGCTGACTATGAGGTGATTAGGCTAGCTCAGGTTGGGGCAAGGATAACGATTAGGAGGGCTTAGGCGGTTTATTTCTTCTTCGGTTTCTTCACCTTAACCTCGGCTAGAGCCTCCTTGACCGGCGCATATATTTTGAGCCTCCTATCCCCTGCGACGAGCCTGATGAGTCCTCTTCCAGCGAGGTCGCGGAGAACCTGTCTAGCAATGGAGATCCTTACCCCGAACTTCTCCGCCAGAAGATTCG
>JGI24721J44947_10004542_pt1 | contig 19289 bp, 22 predicted proteins | sample YelNatPaOPGAMG01_FD_44947 | JGI IMG/M metagenome (IMG submission 44947) | reverse complement strand
GAGAGATTTAATGTATAGCTTAAGCATTCAGGAGAACCATAATAAAATATAATACGTATGGAGGACTAGTTCATAATATTCAGGACATAGACTATGAAAAACTTAAAATATTGTTGAAGTAACTTTGACAGAGTAGAAATAAAAGGCCCGGGCCGGTAGATCAGCTGGGAGATCGCCCGCTTGGCGTGCGGGAGGTCGCGGGTTCAAATCCCGCCCGGTCCACCATCCAACCCTTCGAAAATACTCCATTTTCAAGGCTGTTCTGAAACATGATACAGGGCTGTTCTGATCCCAAGCATTAAAGAGGTGCTAGAACATGATTTAGGCATGAATCGGGTACTGGCTTTGGTTTTAGCCATCGGGTTGATTGCCGTTGCTGCTCTTGGCGTCTCTATGGCGGGCTTGATGACAGCGCAGGCTACATCAACAATCAATAATGTAGAAAACAATGATGGTGCTAAGCCCCAGAACTATACTACTTTGATGATCTCGGGCTATGGAAGGGTATCATATGTACCTGATAGGGTTACGGTGGTTTTTGTTGCGTTGGGCTATGGGAAGAATGCGGCCGATGTGTTGAGCGAATGCTCCTCGAAGATGTCGAGGATCTTTTCGGCCTTGGAGAGCTTAGGGATAAGCAGGGATAGTATGAGGACCTCGGGAATAAACGTGAATCCAAGATATGATTGGGAGCAGAAGCCACCAAAGCTGATCGATTACGAGGCATCCTATAACCTAATGGTAGAGATCTCGGATATATCGCTGGCAGGTAAGGTGATAGATGCTGCCTTCGCCGCTGGAGCCGATGGAATGTACGGCCTCCAATTCACGCTCTCCAAGGAGAGGGAGTCGGAGCTCGTGAACCAGGCGATTAAGGCAGCAATAAACGATGCGGTGAAGAAGGCCGAGGTCGCAGCGTCACAGCTAGGCCTAAAGATCGTCAAAATAGAGTCCATAAGCATCTCACACCAACAGACCCCACCGCCAATAATTGTTAGATCAACAGCGGAGACGGCCATNGTGCCGATAGTGCCTGGAGAAGGCGAGATAACAGCCAGCGTAAGCTTAACAATAAGCCTCTCAAGCTAGCAGCCGGCTCAAACCCAGACACCACTATTTTTTCTCCTTTCTTATTGGAAAGCGTACGCCGGGAATATTGGAAAGGTCTCCTGCTGGCATATAACTGTGTCATTTAAGTCTTTCGCGAGCCCTTATTATCCCCCCATATCCGCTCATGTGAGAGGGGTGCTGGTGCTTGAGGGATCCTAGCAGGTTGAGGGATGATTTTCCGATCTTATCGAGGAGACGGTGGGATGGGAAGCCGCTGATCTATTTCGATAATGCTGCGACGAGCTTGAAGCCGAGGCAAGTTATAGATGCCGTGAGGAGATATTATGAAAATTATTCGGCTAATGTGCATCGGGGAGTTTACGCCCTCTCACAGGAGGCTACGGAGCTGTATGAGGAGTCAAGGGCCGAGCTTGCGGGTCTCATAGGCTGTAAGCCGAGTGAGCTGGTCTTCGTGAAGAACACCACGGAGGGGATAAACTTGGTGGCCTATGGCATTAAGTGGAGGCCGGGTGATGGGATAGTATCCTCCGTTATGGAGCATCACTCCAACATGATACCATGGCAGATAGTTAGCAGAAGGTTTAATCTTAGGCTGAGCTATGCTGGGATATCTCCCTCGGGCAGGGTTGATCTAGAGAGCCTCGAGGAGAAGATCACGGAGAACACGAGGCTAGTCACCATATGCCATGTTTCGAACGTGCTCGGTACAATGAATGATGTCAAGAGGATCGCGAGGCTTGCGCATGATCATGGAGCCCTAATTCTTGTAGACGCTGCTCAATCGGTTCCGCATATGCCGGTGAACGTCAAGGATCTTGAATGCGATTTTCTTGCCTTCAGCGGCCATAAGCTTCTCGGTCCAACAGGAATAGGATGCCTATATATCAGGGAGGGTGTTGAGGAGGAGCTCGACCCACCATTCGGCGGGGGTGAGATGATCGCGCATGTCGAGCTTGATGGCTATAGGCTTAACGAGATGCCATGGAGATTCGAACCTGGGACCCCAAATATCGCGGGGGCAATAGGGCTAGCGGAGGCCGTTAGATACCTGAAGTCAGTGGGCATGGATTGGATAAGAGAGCATGAGAGAAGACTGACCACGAGAGCTCTAAAGATCTTAGAGGGCCTTGAGGGCGTGGAGGTTTATGGGCCGAGGAACCCGGAGGAAAGATGCGGGATAGTTTCATTCAACCTAAAGGGTATAAGCGGTGATCTGGTTGCCGCCCTCCTAGATGAGTATGGAAACATAGCTGTCAGATCGGGGTTCCACTGTGCCCAGCCCCTACATAAGATACTCGGGATACAAAGCTCGGTCAGGGCATCATTCTATCTCTATAACACGATGGAGGAGCTGGATGTATTCGAGGAGATTTTAGGCCGCATATGCCGAGAACTCACAGGAGGAGGCCAGAAGATTTGAGACCTTCTCGGGGCTTGATGGATCAATTTCTTGCATATTTGGCGAGGATTATTATAAAGGGCTTATAAAGGGCGGGTGACGGCTAATGAGCGACGAGCTAATTGTGGATGCGAGGTACAAGTCCTGCCCAGGTCCCCTCGTAAGCCTGATAAGGGTGATGAGGAGGGCTGAGCCGGGGCAGAGGATAAAGCTGCTCTCAACCGATCCCCGCTCCCCAAATGACGTGAAGGAATGGGCCTTGAGGACGGGCCATAAGTTCCTCGGATATAAGCAGGTTGACGACTACTTCGAGATATACGTCGAGGTCTAGGGGGAATCTTTATAACCGCGTAATCCATGATTTTATATTGGAGCTGGGTTGAGGTTCCCGTGCGAGATCTCGGCGCGATACATTATTCCCGCCCTCAGGCTGATGATAGCAAAGAAGCTAATAGAGGAGCATAATCTAACTCAGGCGGAGGTCGCGGAGCTTCTTGGGGTAACTCAGCCCTCGATAAGCCATTATCTCAACTCTAAGAGGGGGGTTAAGATGGCGAGAATACTATCAAAGTCCAAGGAGATCCGGGACTATGTGGACGCATATGTCGAGAAAGCGCTCTCGCGGGGCTCCCCACCCGAGGATATGCCCTTCTGCATGATATGCGAGCTTGCAGTTAAAAAGATCGTAGGCAGACATGGTATGGCCCCAAGGGGTCGGGGGCGGACATTAAGCTAATATAACGCGGTTATCTAATATGGTTGGGATAAAGTTGAGGCAAGATCTGCTGGAGCAGCTTGAGAAGGTTAGGTCGCTTGTAAGGACTCATGGTAACCCCCTCCGCGAGGTCTACTTGGATTTAGAGAATTCGGGCCTGGTTTTTGAAGAGGCTCTGGCGGCGCTTCATGAGGCTTATAGAATTCATGGTAATCCCTCGATAACTCATAGGCCTGGATGGCGGGCTCTTGAGGTTATGTTGGAGGCTGAGCTCGGTCTAATGGATCTTATCGGAGCAGGTGGTGGTGAGGTGGTATTCACGCACAGCGGCACAGAAGCGAATAACCTAGCAATCATGGGATTGGCCAAGGCGAGCCGCGGCCGGAGAAAGATAATCGTCTCACAGATAGAGCACCTGAGCGTGAAGTTCCCAGCCGAGAGGCTTCAAGAGCATGGCTTCAAGCTCGTGGAGATACCGGTTGACGAGGAGGGCTTCATAGACTTGGACCATCTCGCTGACCAAGTTGATGATAATACGTTGATGGTGAGTATTGCGGCCGTTAATCATGAGATCGGCGTAGTCCANGATCTCAGGGCCATCGCTGAGGTTGTTAAGGATAAGAGCCCCGANGCGATAATCCACACGGATGCATGNGATGCCTTGGGCAGGATTCCACTGGATCTCGAGNATGCTGGGATTGATATGGCATCCTTCAGCGGCCACAAGATATTCGCCCCGAAGGGCGTTGGAGCCCTCTATGTTAGGGAGGATGTTAAGCTTGAGCCGATACTTCATGGCCAGTTAAGCTCGCAGAGGCTCTGGCCGGGGGCCGAGAACATTCCAGCGATAGCTGGGTTCACGAGGGCGCTCGAGATATTCGGGAAAAACTTTGACGAGTATCGCTCGAGAATGAGGAGGTTGAGGGACATGCTGATAGATGGAATATTTGAAAGGGTTGATGATGTTGTGTTGAATGGGCCGAGGGGCGATAGGAGGGCGCCCGACAACGTGAACATGAGCTTCCTCTACTGCGAGGGGGAGGCATTGACAGTCGAGCTGAGCCTCCGGGGAGTGTATGTCTCGAGCGGCAGCGCCTGCACCAGCAGAACGCTCGAGCCATCCCACGTCTTACTAGCGATTAGGAGGCCATATGAAGTGGCGCATGGAAGCATACTCATGAAGGTCTCGCCGATGCATGATGAAAAGGATATTGAATATGTCTTGGAACAAATGCCTGANGCNGTGAAAAGGCTTAGGGCGATCTCGCCGAAGGTGGTGATGTAGCGATGTCGTCGAGGATACCGCTCCCATACAGCCCAAAGGTTTTAGAGCTCTTCAGAAATCCGAAGAATCTTGGAAGAATGGATGATGCAAACGCGGTTGCAACCGCTGGGAGCCTCGCATGCGGGGATATGATAACGATATACCTGAAGATAGATGATCGGGCGGAGAGGATAATTGATGCATCCTTTGAAAGCTATGGATGCGCGGCGAATATCGCGACCGCCAGCCTGCTGACAGAGATAATAAAGGGTAAGAGCCTGAGGGAGGCGTGGAACATAAGCTGGAAACAGCTATCGGATGAGCTTGGAGGATTGCCGCCAATAAAGTATCACTGCGGCGTCCTCGCGGTCGGAGCCCTTAGAAGGGCTATAAGAGCATATTATAGGGGCAGGGCTAAGCCGGATTGGCTGCCCGATGAACTCACCCCGGATGAGAAGCACGCGCTGGAAGAGGAGGAGCTCATGAAGATCCTTGCCAAGAGAATTGGTGAGGATGGGCGCAACAGTCATTAACCGCTTTACAAGCATGCAATCTAGCAAAGGGATGGAGAATCTCAGGATCAGGATTAGCAAGTACATGAGCTATCTCCTGAGACATAACCCCGAGGGCCTCAAGATAGATGATGAGGGCTTCGTGGACCTTGGAGAACTCCTCGCAAAGATGAGGAGAATGTATCCCGAAGTGGATGCACACTTCATAATGAAGATAGTTGAGGGAGGAGACAGGAGGAGATTTGAGATAAGAGATGGGAAAATCAGGGCACTCTATGGCCACAGCATACCCGTGAGAATAAGCTTTGAGGAAGATCACGAGGTTAGCGTATTATATCATGGGACGACTCATGAAGCCGCTTTCAAGATTCTTAGGGAGGGACTGAAGCCTATGAGGAGGAACTGGGTTCACCTCTCGCCGACTATAGAGCTTGCCCGAAGGGTTGCGTTAAGGAGGACGAATAGACCCGTTATACTGAGAGTGGATGCCGCGAGAGCTCGGATGGATGGTCTAAAATTCTATAAGGCCTGTGAGGAAGTCTATCTCTCCGAGGAGCTGCCGCCAAGATATCTCAGCATCGCCATCATGTATTAGGGCTCGTCCCGTTGCCTTCTAACAAGCTTGAACTCGGCTATTATCGTGTTGTCCGAGATCTGCCTCCAGTCCCCTATCATCGCGTCGAGTTCAGGATCGAGTCTCCGGATCTCATATCTCAAGTCCTCCAGCCAATCATAGACTCCGCAGGTCGCGCAGAAGCTCCCGGAGAACTCGGCGACGAATCCGTCCCTCCTACGCTCAATGATCCTAACGGTGGCCTCCGGGCTCCTAAATCTGTTGTATTCCTCAACAGCCCTATCCACAACATCGGCCTCCATGGCAAACAATCTAGAGCATTCCCAAGGTAAAAAGATGGCTCCTCCCCCTGAAAGTAGAAATATCATGCCGGCTGTAAATATTCCGGATGTGATGAGAGCGGGTATTTCTGACTTTTGGATGATGAATGATACCCGAGCTGAATGGTCTCAATAGATAAAAACCAGCTATACCGGTCTCTCAGTATGGGGTTCTATTCGCAGAAGCTTGAGAGGGTGGCGGCCGCACTTAGCTTTGATGATGTCCTTCTAGTTCCCAGATTCTCGTCGATTATCCCTCGGGAGGGTATTGATGTTTCAACGAAGGTCTCGAGGAATGTGGCCCTGAGAATACCGATTGTCAGCTCGCCTATGGACACGGTCACGGAGTCTGAGATGGCGATAGCTTTGGCTGAGGAGGGCGGTATTGGGATAATTCACAGGAATATGCCGGCTGACCGAGAGGCCGAGGAAGTTAAGAGGGTGAAGGAGAAAGGGCTCCCAGTCGGGGCGGCGGTCGGGATACTGGATGAAGAGCGCTTCAGGAAGGTGATTGACGCGGGCGCGGATCTCGTAGTCATAGACGCGGCCCATGGCCATAGCGAGAACGTCATCAAGAGTATTCGGAGGTATAAGGAGATCGCGAGCATCGATATTGTGGCTGGAAATGTTGTGACCCCGGAGGGCGCTGAGGATCTTATCGCGGCCGGGGCTGACGGTCTCAGGGTTGGGCTTGGCGCCGGCTCTACATGCTTCACGAGGGAGGTTTGTGGGGTCGGCATACCCCAGCTCCAAGCGATCGCGTGGGTCGCGGACGTGGCGTCAAGCTACGGTGTGCCCGTGATAGCTGATGGCGGCGTCAGGAGGATAGGCGACGTGGTTAAGGCACTCGCCGCCGGAGCAGACTGTGTCATGCTTGGGAGGATGCTGGCAGGGACCGATGAGGCGCCGGGTGAGATTATTGAGAGAAATGGTATGAGGCTAAAGAAATATAGGGGGATGGGAAGCCCTGAGGTGATCCAAAAGCTTGACAGGTACTCGAAGCTTGTCCCCGAGGGTCTTTCAGGCTATGTCCCCTATAAGGGGAGCGTACGTGATATCTTGAGGATGATCGTCGGCGGGCTGAAAAGCGGTATGGGATATGTGGGTGCCTCAAATCTAGAGGAGCTCAGGCGTAAGAGCGTATTCGTGAAAGCTACGCCAAGCGAGAGCCTCGAGCGGAGGGTCTCAGGGCTTATCCTCGAGAAGAATAGACTATTCGAAATAATGCTATAGCGTTCTGGGCTTTTTGCCCTTCCCTCCTCATCACTCATTGGAGGGCTAAGGCCGGGAGCATAGAGGAGGTTGTCGCGAGGATAACGGGGGGAGCTGTTGATCGCGGGGCTGAGGGGAGAAGAAGAGGAGGGTGAGGGTCAGGATGATCGCTAGGATCAGGGTTGGGGGGCGGGACGATGAAAACTCAACAGCATATCTATTATTGAGGATGGCTGGGGCGAGGAGGTATCAGTGGGTTTTTGGTAGATATGGCTTCGACCATGTCATGGATTGTGAGGTTTTTGGGGGTGAGCCGCCACACCCATGACCCGCCGATCTATCATGTGAAGAGCCTCCCAAATGGATAGTGTATAGACATCAGGTATCCCGTTGATGGCTGGATGATGATGCCGAGGGCTTGAGATAGGCTTGAGCGATTCATGAGATGGGAGCATAAGAAAAAGTATGGACAGCTACCAAGCGAGGAGGAGCTTAAGAAGGTTAAGGGCGAGCTATATGCATCCGAGACAATGAGGAGGAATATGGAGAGGGCCGGGGCCACAATGCCGGGGGGCGTCATGCAAGGGGGAGTGAAAGTGNATGGGAAGCGGGTCAAGGAGTTCTTGGGAATTATGGAGGATAGAAATGTTAATGAATTCCTGCTAGCAGTTTTCATTGGTTATTCTAGGAAGATGTCTTCGCTCGAGCTCAGAGTGCTTGATGGCGCAGATTGTATTGGCGGTAACAAGATAGCAGTCTCATCAGGCGGCGAGGCTGTGCTCCTAGACTTCGGAATTAATATGAAGAGGAAGAGGGATTATCTCCTCGGCTACAGAGCTCTAGCGGTTGCAAATACCCTCTATTACTATCTCTACTCTGGCGTGCTTCCTAGGATTAGGGGGATTTATCGCGCGGATCTAATAGCAGTTGACGAGAGGGTTAGGGCCATTTTGGAGAAGGGGGAGGAGGTTGAGGTCGCGACATGCATATTCTCGCATTCTCATAGAGATCATTACGGCGCATCTGGCTTCTTATCCGAGGATGTAACGCTCGCCACGAGCAGGTCCATGAAGACGATAATGGAGGCCATGCTGGAATCCTCTGCCGCCTCGGGTATCGAGGCTGAGGTTTTCGCGATTAGGAGTAGGGGTGGAGAGGGCCGTGAATTCCGGGCTAGACCTACAGCTATTTTCGAGGAATACTCTAAGGTCTCGGGCGCGCCCTTCCACATAACGCCATGCCCGATAGACCACTCTGTTCCAGCGGCCTTCGGCTTCGTGATCGAGGATCTCTCCCTAGCCTATACTGGTGATATTAGGAGGCATGGCGCCCTCAAGAACCTGACGGACAGATTCATTGAACAGGCTAGAGGTGTGGACTACCTGATAATCGAGGGAACGAGAATAGACTCATCCATAATGATCCGCGAGGATGAGGTCGTCTGGGAGATAAGTAGGTATGTGAAGGAGAAGAAGGGAAAGCTCGTATGCATCATAGTCTCACCGGCCGATGTTGATAGGATTAGAAGCATAGTCCAGTTGTCGAGGGAGCTCGGCCGGATTCCAGTGTTATGCCCGAGGGCCGCGTATCTCATAGACCGGCTGGCGGAGTCCGGCACAAAAATACCGCTCCCGGATCTCAGAGACGCTGGCATATACTTCGAACGAAGATCGCTTACCAGCGGAGGCTACGACCTTGAGTCGCAACATTATCGTGGCTGGCTTAGGAAGACGTATACTGATAGGCTTGATGGCAAGAGGCCCGGAGTGCTTGTGAAGGCCGAGGAGATCTCGGAGAAGCAGGAGAATTACCTCCTGATCCTCGGCGGCTTAGATCAGGTCTTGGAGCTCGTCCAAATTAGGCCTAGACCCGGCTCCGGGCTTGTGGTTTCGACAAGCGAGCCACATGATGAGGAGCAGGAGATAGAGTGGGCTAAGTTTGAGAGATGGGTGAATNTGCTCAGGCTTGATCTAAGGATAGCCCATTCGTCAGGCCACGCGGATCGCGAATCCCTCATAGGAATAATAAATGAGATAGGGCCAAGGATTCTGATACCTGTGCACACCGAGAATCCTCAGGAATTTCATAGGCTCGCGGAGACTGGTGAGATAAGGTGCGAGGTGATCTTGCCAAGCCCCATTAAGCCGATAAGGCTGACTAGCTAACTCGCTTCGGCTCAATCCCAAGCCTGAGATCGTATGTCTCGAGACCCTCGAGCGCGCGTTTTACAGGCGCTTCAAGCTTCCTCCAAAGCTCAGCTGGATCCGGGATCGCCGGATACCTCTTATGTTCCCATAAATCCTGTGTTACACGAAATCCCAACATACTACACCTCTTGGCAACCTCCTCACCCGTGAATGCTATGAGCGGCATATGAACCGGGAGGCTTCTCATGGAGAGCATCTCCAAGAGGCCCTCAAGCACATTTAGATCCTCGAGGCGTGAGCCGAGAACTAGGCCCGGGTAACCCTTCAGCTTAGCAACTTCCTCGCCAAGCCTGAGGATGAACGCGGCTTTAACGGTGGATTTCTCATCACCTTGATAATCCTCGAACATGCCTAAAATGGGCTTCAAGGGTATCATGTAAATCCTCATCCTGAGAGCATACTCGAGGAGCTTCTCAACGTTATACATAATCTCCGACCTGAGTAGTTTCTCGCCTGATTCTTCATCATGGACGTGGAGCAGGTCCACCCTGCACCCTCTCTTCATCATGAACCAGCATGCTAGGGCGGAGCCAGCACCGCCCGAATAGAGGCCGAGAACCCTCCCCGAGGCATTAAGCGGCAGCCCCCCAGGNCCCCTAAGCTTTATCAAGGATACATAAATGCCATCCTCAGTTATCTCGATTATGATTGTCTGTTCGGGGTTCTTCAAGTCAACCCTGAGCCCCAGCTTCTCTGAAATCTCCCTCCCAAGCTCCCTCGCGACCTCGATCGAGGTCTTCGGGAATCTCTTATCACTCCTCTTCACCATGATCTTCATGCTCCTTGCGCCGGTCCGGGAAAGTATTCTGAGCAAAATATCCCGGGCCTCCTCAAGCGATGAGACTTTTACCGCCGGAGCATACCACACGACGCCGAAAACTTTGCCGATCCTCTCCAGTAGCCCGGCGACATCCATCCCTGGCTCAAGATCTATAACAAGTCTCCCCTGAAGCCTCCTAACACCTACGCCAACATGCTCCTCCAGATTCTCGCGGAGTATACGCTCAAACTTCCCACGCCTACTCCTCTTCAACGTAATCTCGCCGTAATGTATCACGACACAATTGTATTCAGGGTGAAGCGTCTCGAGCATCCCCCAGCCCAGCAAGCTCCTTTTAGGGTACTATTATTGCTTCCCAGGCCTCCTCGGCGCTCACAATTCTCTTAAGCCTCGCCATTAAGCAGTAAGGCCTAGCATCCTCAACCTCGACCTCGATGATCTTTCCAAAGACCTCATCGCCCCGCATATTCTTCACGACTATCGGCCTGTAGCAGATGTTTCTCGCTATCGGTTCACCTCGCTCGCNAATCTCATCAANCAATGCATAGCCGCTCCAGCCTATCCACCTCTCGCCATTCTCGAGGGCGATTCTCCTAGCGACATCGCTCAAGATCCTGCTTCTCTCATTAACAAGCCTCGGGTCTAGGGGCCTGAGCTTCTCTGACGGCGTCCCCGGCCTAGCGAAGAACCTTGAGATGTTTATCATGTCCGGCCTCACCTCCTCCACAAGCTTAATCGTCTCCTCGAAGTCCTCCATATCCTCCGTCGGGTATCCGACTATAATATCGGTCGAGAGGGTTAGCTCCGGCATCCTACTTCTAAACTCCTCGACTATCTTCTTGAAGACCTCGACCGTGTAACCCCTCCTCATGTCCCTGAGAACCCTGTTAGATCCAGATTGAACCGGGAGATGGAGGAACTTGAAGATCCTCGGGCTTAGATATGCCTCGGCAAGCCTCCCCTTAACCGAGTATACGTATAGTGGGTTCATCATGCCGACACGAATGAAGAATCGGCCTTTAATGCTCGAGACGGTCTTGAGGAGCTCGGGGAGCATGCTTTTACCGGACTCGATGCCATAGCTCCCCATATCTTGGCTCGTCAGCCAGATCTCCATTGCGCCCTCCTCGACAAACCTCCTAACCTCTCTAACCACGAGCTCCAGCGGATAGCTCCTAAACGAGCCACGGGTCCTAGCGACTATGCAGAAGCTGCAAAGCCTCCAAGCGCAGCCCTCTGAGACCGGGACTATCGCAATGACGGGGTTCCTCCTAACCCTTGGGCAGCCCAGCTTAACATCATCAGCTTCTTCCAAGATGCTGACACCTCGCTCAACGGCTTCCCATATCCTCGTAATAGCCCTCGGACCTAACATCACGGCATCCGGCGCCACGAGCTTAATCCTCCTAGGCTCACCAGTCGGCATGCATCCAGCGATAACGAGCCTCTTGCCAAGCCCCCTAAGCCTGCTAATCCTGTAAAGCATTCTATCGCTCGTGGGCTTCTTTACTACGCATGTAAAGACTACTATTACATCAGCATCCTCCGGTCTCGAGACGATCTCATGACCCCGGTTCCTCAGGATGCCGAGCGCTATCTCTGCATCCGCCATGTTCGCAGCACAGCCATAAGCCTCCCAGTAAATCCTCAACCCGGAAAAAGCCATCAGGGCCGGCAGAATTAAAGGATAAGGCTATTCAGTTAGAGGAACGTTCTTGACGGATTTAAGGAGCTTCTTAGCCTTCTCGACGTCAGCTTCGAGAATCTCCGCAACCATCTTGAGGCCCCCCTCCACCCCCAGATGCCTTATGAAGTTCTCGGCAACTTGGCGAGCAACCTCCCTCTTTTCCCAAGGATAGATTATCCAAGCATCAGTTACTTGGACATAGTAGTCTGGCCTGAACTTGCACCAAGGCTTCATGTGAAGCGTCGCCACCTTGACCTCAAGCGGGTTTCTTGGGGCAATCTCCTGCTTGACCACGGCCTCGAGCGTCAGCCCCTCGTCAGCCACGTCATCTACTAGGAGGACCCTTTTTCCNGAGAGATCGCTTAGGGCTAGCGGGCTATACACCTTAACGCTAAACCTCTTGGCCACATCCACATAGCTATTGCAGCCGATGGGNTAGATAGTCCTAATGTCTAGGAAGTCAGAAAGTAGGTGGGCCACGGTGGCACCCCCCCTCAGGATACCGATTAAGATGTCAGGCTTATAGCTGGCCGAGATTATGTCAGCGAGCCTCTCAGCAAGATCTTCAATATCCCTCCAAGAGAGGTGGAGATACTTTACCCCGCCGACCTCGAATAACTTCATACAAAAAGGACTGAAAAGAGCCATTAATATTTTGCTAAGACGCTAGGCCGTAATAGTCTCCGAAACCCTCAAAGTAAGCCCCTTCCTAGGTCGCCTATGCCGNTTANGCATTCGAGCTTCTTAAGATGCCGGTGGACGTGTTGCATGCGGGTTTTTATCCAGCTTCCGGCATAATCATCTGTTGAATGAGGTTTCTCACAGGGCTGCCGGGGCTTGATGAGAAGCTGGGAGGAGGAATCGCATCGAGAACCCTAACCCTAGTTTATGGTGAGGAGAAGTCTGGGAAGACGAGCCTAGTCCTCATGATATGCGCCCTTGCGACAAGGCAGCTCCCAGCAGCCTATATCGATTGCTCCGGTAGGCTCCACTCGGCTAGGATCTCCCAGATAATGAGGGCCCTCGGGGGCGATGAGGAGAAGCTGTACATATTATCTATTGAGAGCTTTCAGGATCAGGAGAAGGTTATCCTGAGCCTGCATGATCTGATGCCTCCAGCTAGGCTACTTGTCTTAGACGATTTCACGGCTCTCCACAGGCTTGAGCTCTCAGGGGATATTAGGCTTGATATGCCGGTTTATAGAAGGCTGGCATTCCAGGTGGCGGCGCTAAAGGAGGCCGCGCTGAGAAATGATCTAGCTATAGTGATCGTGGGTCATGTCCATGATATGCCGGATCGAGGCGAGTCAAGGGCTGTTGCACAGAGGATTCTCGGCTACTGGTCGGACACGATTCTAAGGCTCGAGCTCGACCTAAAGACTAGGGTGGGCAGGGTGATAATCGAGAAGCCTGAAAGAGTTGAGGCCGCGGCTTATAGGATCACGGGATCTGGCTTAACGCAGGCTCAGCCGCCCTAATATGGGCTTGTGAACTTCTCCAAATATCCGCTGTATATCCCGAGGAATGAGAGAAGTACTAAGAGAAAGCTGAAGAAGAGCATGTACTTCGTGGTTCTAGGATCTGATGGCCTTGAGACGGCTCGCGCATAGAGGAGGAGGCCTCCAGCCCCGAGCGCGTAGTAGATGAAGACGACTATGGTCTCGGCATGGGTCTGCCACCTCATGTCCCAGAGGAATACCCGCATGCCGCCGCCTTGGAGAAATGCTATCGAGATAGGCCGGTCTGTTGCCATGGAGTAGATCGCGCCACTGAGGAGCGCCATGGTTAGAACGATTAGTATGGCGATGGNGATAGTGCTAGCTTTTTCCGATCTAAGCTGTGAGGCCAGCCTCTCTGAGAAGCTCCGCCTTCTAGAGCTCATCCGGCTGGCGGGAAAGCTTCTCCAAGTAAAAAGCTTATCGCCTCCGGAATCAGGCCTTAAATTCCACCNTGATCCCAAGCTCCTCTAGGCTCATCTTCTCGAGATCTTTCAGCCCGCGTCTCTCTTCCCCGCGAGCTCTTCATATATTCTCTAAAGCTCTTCGTGCCCTGACTTCATAGGTCTCGAAGTGGGCGTCGCACCACTCCTAAACAAGCTTATCACGATCCTCATGCTCCTAAAGCCGGATATGATAAAGGAGCCCGCCTTATTCCCTAGGGACGCGCCTGAAAAATAGAGGGGTTTACCCGGCTATCCCGATCTTCTCTCAATATGTTCGCAGTTTCCTGATGTTTAAGATTATTGGACGCCCATCCACTTCATAGATCTCATAGACCGTCTCCCCGGCGCGGATGAGCTCTATCACGTGCTTGATGCCGGATTCCGGGCTTAGGCCGCTCGGCGTCCTCACGGAGGCTGAGACGTGGAATATCTCGGAGGCCCCAGAGCATTTCATGAGAATAATCGTGTCTATCACTTGTGATAGTAGTGGCAGGCTCATCACCTCCATAAGCGATATAATCGCGGTTTCGATAGATCTTGATTGCTTGAAGGCTATTACCCCGACGCCGGCGAGCCTAGCATCTTTCATGAGCTTAAGGTCCCTCGATTCAAAGACCTCATCTACTATAATGTAGTCTGGCGGGCTGAGGAGTATGAGATGAAGGGTTTTCTCGAGGTCGCCGTCTAGCGGGCTATAGTATGGGGCTGATGCATTAACTCTCCTAGCGCGGCCGATGATCCTCGTATCCAAGCCGATTTCCCAAAGCTTCTCAGCAACCCGCTCGGCGATCGGGAAGCTGTAGACCCCATCAAGGTTGAGCACAAGCACACCATAGCGGCCTGAGGAGCATTCTTGGATTATCGGCTCGACAACATCGCCCTCTGGGACTAGCTGGAGAACATTCCTCTGTATCACGGCCTCCATCCTATCCGAGAGAGGGGGCTTGAGGATCCTTATCCTATAATCGTCCATCTCTAGGACCACAGCCTCCGGTCTAAGCATGATGATGTCAGTATCTTCCTTAACCCTGGCCACGGCCATCACCTCCTCCAGCACCTCGTTTAGCAGCTCCTCACTACATGGCTTATCATCAAGCATCACGGTCTCAAGCCTCCCATTCCTAAGTACCTCGGCATAGGGCTTCACCCCATCTCTCAAGTACAGGTTCACGACATCCGGTCTGAGATATCTCTTGTAAGCCGGTTCCTCGGGCCTTTGATAAGGTTCGATATATCTCACTGGTATCCCCTCGGCCTCGGCCACGAGAGCCTGAACGTAGTCTGACGTATAGAGCACACCGCCCTCGGCCCTCGCTACATCGCGTATCAGGGCGTCTATTCTGCCGCTTCTAGCCAATCTTATATCATCGAGGCTGGGCCTCTCGCCCGAGAACCTGATCCGGATGCCTTTCTCGCCAGAGATTTCCCTTATCCTTTTGATCTCCTCGAGCCCTCTCAGACCGATATCCCTGCCTTTCGATGCTTGTGCTTGAAGCTCGTCCACAGCGGCGAGGGGGATGATCAACTCGCAATCCCTTACCTCCCCAGCCTCGATAAGCCTCAATAGCGCCCCATTAATTAATACGCTCGTATCCGGGATGATCTTCTCCATGATGCCCTGTTACACTAGTCGAGTACGGCCCCTATAAAGCTCGCTGCTCGATAATCTTCAAGACCTCGAGCAACTCGTCGAGCTCATCTATGATGAAGTCCGCGCCGCTCTCGAGGAGCCTCTCCCTCGGGTCGGCTCCCCCAGTTATCGCCACGACATGCGCTCCAGCTCTCTTCCCCGCTATCACATCCACGGCCGAGTCCCCAATATAGACGGCTTTTCGAGGCAGCGTTTTCAGGTGCTCAATCGCCCTGATAACGATCTCCTCATGCGGCTTCATTCTCACGGCATCATCCCTGCTGACAATCGCGTCAAAGAATCCGCGAATCCCCAGCCTCATAAGGATCATTTCAACGCATCTCCTGCTATTATTCGAGGCCAGACCAAGCCTGTACCCGACGCTCTTAAGCCTCTCCAAGACCGCGCGCCCATTATCCCTAAGCCTAGCCACCTCAGCAGCCTCGAGCTCATATGGCTCAATGCATTCATCTAAGATCCTCCTAGAATACTCTCTCGGAAAACCCTGAAACCTCTCGAGATACGTGATGATTATCTCGGCTGGCTTGCGCTCGTCGAGGGCTCCAAGATCTATCCCCATCTCCCTAATCCTCTTAACAAACTCCCTCTTCGCATCCAGTATCCTGAGAGAGAAGCTCGTAAGAGTTCCATCTAGGTCGAAAATGATGGCGTCAACACCCATTCCATCTTATCTCGGCTCGCCACCACCCAGCTAAAACCTTTTCCTCAAAATGGTCCCGAGATTTATCCGGAAAGTCTAAAGCGAGGTATCATACGGGAAGTTTGATGACCGCCGCGATAATAGGTGTCGGGATGACGCGTTTTGGGAGGGATCTGGAGCACCAACTCCCAGAGCTGGCCTTCAAGGCTATTGATGAAGCCTTGAGAGATGCCGGCGTATCCAAGGAAGATATAGGATTCATCGCCTTCGGCAATGTCGGCGGGTGGAGTGGCGAGTTCTTTCCACTCCCAATAGTATGCGAGTATGCTGGGCTTAATCCGAGGGGAGGGATGAGGGTTGAGGCAGCCTGTGCGTCCGGGAGTGCGGCGCTCGCAGCGGCATGTATGGCTGTTGAGTCCGGCTACGCGGATATAGCCCTCGCGGTTGGGGCTGAGAGGATGAATGAGCTCGCGTCAACGCCCGCCATAGTGGAGCTCCTCGGCAGGGGAGGAAACTTCTTCTGGGAATTCGAGATGCTCGGCCTCACATTCCCCGCATATTATGCTCTCTTCGCTAGGGCCTACATGGACGAGTACGGCGCGACGGAGGAGGATCTCGCCAAGATCGCGGTCAAAAACCATTATTATGGCTCGATGAACCCGAAAGCACAATTCCAGAAGAAGATAACGATCGAGGATGTCCTAAATTCTAGATACGTGGCCTGGCCCCTTAAGCTCTACGACTGCTCGCCAATAACGGATGGCGCTGCCGCAGCCGTCGTGGCGTCGGAGAGGATTGCCTCAAGGCTCACGGATACACCAATCTGGGTAAAGTCTCAGGGGATAGCAACCGCGCCCGCAAACCTCACGATGAGAAGAGACTTGCTCTCGATAGAGAGCGTGGTTGAAGCTGCTAGACAGGCATATAGGAAGGCTAGGATAGAGGATCCGGTGAGATCCCTTGACCTCGCCCTCGTCCACGACTGCTTTACTATAGCCGAGATAATCGCCTACGAGGATCTCGGATTCGCGAGGAGGGGAGGGGGATATTTGCTCGCGAGGGAGGAGCAGACATACATAGGCGGTCTAATCCCGGTCAACACTGACGGGGGGCTTAAGGCGAAGGGGCATCCAATAGCTGCCTCAGGTCTAGCAATGATCTACGAGGCCGTCAAACAACTTCGACAAGAAGTAGACCGAGGAAGACAAGCACCGATAAAACATGGTCAAGCCTTAATACACAATGTCGGAGGAACAGGACACTTCGCCTACGTCACGATATTGTCTTTGGAGAAGCCGTGAAAAACGTGGATGCGTAAAAGGACATACGTACATGAAATTGAAAAGGGAACCGGCTAAAAGTCCATCGCGTTGTAGATCTCGAGTGGGAGACCTGGACAGTCCTTGTCCAGGTAATATTTGCTGAGCTTTATCTGAGCCTCCAGCAGCCTCTTGAACTCACTCATAGAGAGGTATGTTGTTGGCCATAGCTGTCTAAGCCTCTCCTCGGGTAGTCCCTCAACTTCGACAGGGATTAGGACCTTTTCACCCCAGACTGGATGGGGCTCGTATTCTACTGCGCCGCGAGCTGCTTGGAGTATGAAAAGCTCCGTCTCCTCTATTGTTGGCGATGTTCCTCCGATAGGCTTCATCGTGCCGTCAGGCGCTAGCTTGAAGATGGGTTGCGGGATCTCAACTTCNTCATCACCAAGCCTNNTCTTAACCCACTTATACTCCGCAATTATCCTGCCAGTCGTATTGAACTGGTAGACCTCGATCGGATCCCCTNGCTCCACTCTCTTCCTCAGCATTTGGTAGAATCTGATGACATGCATAGTCGAGGGAACGCCCATAGTGAAGGGTTTACAGTATCTCGTTGAGAAGACAACACCATAAGCATCCCGCGACTGGGCCGGGTGGCCGACGGTCCTGCCATCTGCTAGGACCTTCGCGGCGAAGGCTGGGTCAGTTATCTTAACCCAGGCATAGTCCGTGAAGTAGCCGGGTGAGAGGAATATCGCCATATTCATCGGGCCGCTTGACTCGACGTCGCCCTTAAAGTATCCAGTGTCCTCGAGGAAAAAGACGGATCTGGCATTCTTGTTGAACATGCCATAGTATTGATAGAGCTTTCCGGCGAGGGATGGGTTGCCATTCTCATCGAACTCCGTGTTCTCGTGAAGTGCTCTTGGGGACATGGCGGCCCTCCATATAGCGACTTGGCTCTGGTCGACGTCCTCGGTCTTCGTCCAGGAGCCGCGCTCAGAGCCAATGACTCTATCCTCGAATATCGCGACTATATCATCATTCTTGATCTCCTGGTCCTTGACATAGTTGAGCGGGTTCACGCCAAACCTCCTCACATATATGTCAACATTCTCCTTATCCCAGATATAGAAGCCATGGGTTGACTTCCCAGAGCCCGTGAGCCCCCATATGCAAAGGATTATCCTTTTCTCATCTCCATCCTTCCTCTTTACCGTGAATTCCCTGAGGGCGGCGTGCTCCCCGATCCCGCCCCTCTTGTAGACATGGAGTATCCAGTGTGTTAGGAATCCCTTCTTCACCTCGCCCTGATATGATGAGCAGGTGACTATCGTGAGGTCGTGGTTGGGGAATCTAAGGACCATGAGCATGCGGCCTGTTTCGGGATTCAGAGGGTTACCAAGGTAATGTGGTATGTCTATCAGCTCGACATCTGGCTCCTTCGACGGGTCTCCTGGGAATGCTAGCTGGCTCCACCTGTATGCTATGTCCGGGAACTGTGGGTCGCAGTATAGCCTGCATCTCAGCTCAACCCTGCTGCCGGGCTTCCCTAGAATCCCATCCACCTTGATGAGTGGGCCTTGGGCGAGGATGTGCTCAAGGACCCTCCGCATTAGGAACTTGTGCTCCCACTTCAAATCCTCATCCCTTTCTATTACTGCTGAGCCCGCCTCGGATCTATGCCAGATATTCGAGGCCCAGCCGAGAGCGCCATTTCTATACTGCGTGGCGTATAGTTTGGCGCGCTCAAGAAGGTCCGGTGGATTATCAAGATAGGGCTGAAGACCGCATCTCCGCTTAAGCTCCAAGATGCTCCTGAATGACTCCTTAAAGCCCTCAATAGTCATCTCCTCGATACTCGGAATCAGTATTGATGCCTCCACCTCCATCCGCATGCCAAGCTACGGCATCAAAAATAGACAAAAATATAATTATTTAGACGCATACCCGTTAATATGACGGATAGGGGCCTGAGGACCTTTTTCAAGCCCGGCATAATAAGCCCGTATTCAAGCAGAGGGCCCAACATGCTTACAACTGAAAGCCTCG
>JGI24721J44947_10004526_pt1 | contig 19311 bp, 20 predicted proteins | sample YelNatPaOPGAMG01_FD_44947 | JGI IMG/M metagenome (IMG submission 44947) | reverse complement strand
TATGGTGGCGTATGCTTATTAATTACCTTTGCGTGGCTTGGGCGAAGCTTTTCCACTATTTGGCGAATTATGTACACACGAGTTTCAGAAATGCGCAGCTGGTTCCACCATGCAGAGCCAAGGTGTGTTTGCTCTTTAGGAACACTTATGAAAGAAAAAAGCCCTATTTGTATGAAACTTGAATCGTTAGGTTTCTGTGCGGACTCGCTGGCACACGCATGCTATGGACAAAACTTTTATTCAATGCTTCAGAATAATTATTACTGCCACGCTTGCAGCCACAGAACTGCGCGGAAGTTTGGACAGTGAAAGGTGAGTTGCGATGACTTTTTGGGTTAAGCCTTCAGACGGGCTGATAATTGTGGATTTTCAGAAGGATTTTTGCGCTGGAGGCGCGCTTCCAGTACCTAACTGCGAGGAAATATTGCCGATGGTAAACGAGTACATAAAAGTCTTTGTTGATTCGACCGCACNAATTTACGCAACTAGGGATTGGCATCCGCCGAACCACGTGTCATTTTTACATCGCGGTGGACCATGGCCGCCACATTGCGTTCAAAATACGGAAGGCGCTCGTTTCCATCCTGAGTTGAAGCTGCCAGCAAACGTTACAATAGTNTCGAAGGGTTCGGATCCTGATAAAGAAAGCTACTCAGGCTTTGACAATACTCGGCTGGCGGAACGCTTGAAATCTGCGCGTGTTAAGCGTGTTTTTGTCTGCGGGCTTGCCACGGACTACTGCGTCAAAAACACGGTTCTGGACGCGCTTCGGCTTGGCTTTACAACTGTTTTGCTGGTGGACGCTACGAAAGGTATAGACGCACACCCGGGCGACGTGGAAAAAGCTGTTGAGAAAATGATCAAGTCTGGCGCTGAAAGAGCCACTCTGGAGGAAGTTGAAAGCCTGCCACTCGAGGATTTCGAAGGCATAACTGATGATGACCTTGAAGAAGATCCCTTGCTTAGAGCCGAAACTAAGCGGAAGGCACGATTCAGGTCACGTGGTCCCTATCGTAAAGTCAAAGCAGAGCGTTAACGGACCAAACGCGCCTTAATTGTGTAGCTTGGTATACTATCGTCAGCACACGTTCTATTGACTACCTCCGCGACTGAAGCAGGGGCGCCTCCAGCATTCGCCCGAAGTTTTGCGCTTTCAGTCACACATTTTGGCTCAGAAAGACGTGAACTACCCTACCTTGAACGCTGAGGACTTCCCGCCGATAAGGTTAAAGCAGATTCGGCGTGAAAAACCTAACTTCAGGTAGGGGATGAATCGTTGTGAAGCTATGTTCTTTCATGCGTTGTCGACTTTTTGAACGTGTTATTTGCATGCGGCTTACATGCTTGGAAGGCTATATTAGGGCGCAAGCCTAGGGCGCAAGCCGGAGCAGCTTAAGCAGGCGGGCACTCGGCAGGCTCCATGGCGAATCTTTGTTGAGTTCAAGAGGCTATTGTTAATACAGCCCTCGGCTTCTCACTCAGGTGGAAGGCCTGCGAATGGAACAAGAGAAAGAATCTCCCGACTTCAGTCATNGAGGGGAATTTCGCCAAGATCTAAATACTATTCTGTTTTTTCTAAGATTGAGGCATGTTGCCTTGAATGTNGACGNATTTCTAAAAGCCTGAATAAGGCTTCGTCCGAAGTTTTGGAGGTTAAGGCAATAGCCTTGAGGGCTACGTTCCCTCTTGGCAGGGCTCTACAATGGCGCCAATGTCGGACTAATGAATGATGGCGTAAAACTTCCGACTTCAGTCGAGGATTACATTACCTCGTGCCTCTCATTAACGCATGAGCTACTACGCCTACCTATCCTCCGCTAATATACGCTTCACAGGTTCGGTGGAGCGCCGTCGAGGTTTGCTTTCGGTTTTTCAACCATTTCACCTTGCGCATTCATTCTGGAACTAAAGGTCCGACTTTCGGGGCGCCCTTCTTGTAAAGCATCGTTCAATTCTGTTTGATGGCTATCTTTTTCCCATGCGGAGTTCAGAGTCTGCGCGCAGTTTTATGAGTGCGTGTTATTTCGTTTTTCGCTATATTTTGAATAGGGGAATAGCGGTTAATACGTATAGTGTGTATTACTAAAACCGATTGATGGAGGAAACAAAAAATGTTGGACCTCTTCAAGAAAAACTCTCAGGACGACGAGCCCAAAAACTCCGAGCAAGCTGACAACACACCTTCCGACCCGCTTGCTATCTTAGAAAAACTCTCAGAAGAAGAAGCCATGCTGCTTAACGAGAAGACTGCGCTTCTAGATACCGAAGAAAAGCTTTGGCATAAGGTCAACGAGGCAATACAGACAAAGAAACAGAGGATAGAACAACTCAAATCTGAGATTCCAGAGCTAAAGCAAAGGTGTGAAAGTCTAGCAAAAATTCTTGAAATCCCAGTCTACAAGGAGTCTTCTGCGTAGACCGGGACTTTTTTGTGTTTTTGCAGTTTGCACATGATGCACCCTGCTATTCTGCGCTTTGCATGCAATTTTCTGGGTCAGCGTGCTGGTTGTAACCCGCTTTTTGTTTAAATTGTGGCATTCGGCTAATCGGGCTACCTGCGCTTCCGGTAGACTCTTCACCAGCGACTGTTTGCCCTTTCCACGTGCAGGACGGCCGTTTCATCGTTTCCGTGTGACATTATCAGCAACTTAGCATGCCTCATCGTCACATGTCAACGGACGTTTCGTTTCTGTTCCGTTGCCAGGGCTCTCGCCCTACGTCCTTGAGGACGCTGCACTTCTACGTGTGAGCGGAGTTTCCTCAAGCCTTCAAGCGTAAAGCGTCAGGCTCGAAAGCCACACGCCAGCTCGCTGACCCATAGATTTCCTGTTTTGAGTAACCAATAAGAGTTTCTATTGCAGAGTTTTCTGTTATGGGCAAAAGAGTTATTCTGTTAACGGGGACGCCTGGTGTTGGTAAGACTACATTGGCGCGTGCACTTGTTGCAAAGTTGAATGGGATACACATCAATTTAACCGACCTAGCTGTTGCCGAGAAATTGACTGTAGGCGAAGATGCTGAAAGGGGCACTTTGATCGTTGACGAACTTCGGATGCGGCTGTTGCTGTCTAAGCTTGTTTCTAAGGCTTCGGTTGACGTTGTAATTGATGGACATTATGCGCCTGCTGTTGTTCCACGAAGGTATGTTACACGTGTGTTTGTATTAAGGCGTAATCCTCTCGAGTTGCGTGGTATACTAGAAAAGCGTGGTTTTTCTGGGCGCAAGCTTTGGGAGAATTTGGCAGCAGAGATCTTGGATGTCTCTCTGGTTGAGGCTGTTCATGAACAGGGTAAGACACGTGTGTACGAACTTGACGTCTCAGGCAGAACCGTCGAAGACTGCGTTTCAGAAATGATGCATGTACTCGACAGGCGTCAGGAATCCCGTGTAGGTCTCGTTGATTGGCTGTCCATGCTTGAAAATCAGGGGCTACTGGAAGAGTACATGCGCCTGTGACCGAACATTCATTATGCTAGCGTATGCTTGTGGCTATTTTGTACTTCGTAAGCAAAGTTATTTTGCGTCTGTTGGAGTAGGATTTTGCATGGTCACTGAATTTCTCGCCGATGAGAATCGGACTAGACAAACCCACATCCTCGGCCGCAGTGTCCAGAGTGATTATGACATTGACACCTATTGTTCTGTTCCAGTCGCGAATCCAGACAGGTTGTTCCAATCGGCCTTTCTGGACTATTAAGTCAAAGTGTCTAGGCAAACCACTGTAGCCTTCAAGCGTAACGTTTTCCTCTTTGATTCTATATCCTTCTTTCTTAAAGTATTGTACTGCCATGTCACGCAAGCTTATCCGGGGCTTTTGAGGCTCGTCTGTCGTCATTTGTGTTCCTTCTCGCCCAAACTTTATTTAGAGATGTGTGGAAAAGGTTTTCGGAGAACCTAAATGGGTAATGCCGCAGTCGTTATCTTTATGTGTAGCCGGTGCAGTGGGCTTTTCATGGCAAGTGCAGTACAGAAGAGCAGAACTTGCCCTTACTGTGGTACGCGGGTGGACCTGCGCAAGGCAAAGCGCGTTGCCTCGTCAAACAGTGCGTTTGAAGCGTCCGAAATGCTGCGAAAAATGAAAAGCCAGCAAGGGAACGCTAANTGGCAGCGCAGACTTTAATGCGCGCATTATTGGCGCGACTGTTTATTCATGCTTTAATTCCCGAAGCATTTGGCACACCTTGCACAGGTGCTGCGAAGTTGGTTCACCGCACTCGCTGCATTCGCTGTAAGTCTTTTTTTCAGTGGTCGCCTCAAGAGCATTTCGTATATGAATGGCTGACCTGAAAACTGTAAACTTCGTGCCAGGGTGCAGTTGCTCCATATAGTTGAGGATAGCGCGTGTGTCGTTTCGTAGAGCATACTGTGCGTATGGACAAGGGAGACTTTGGAAGGCTATTTTTCGAAGGTATGCATAAAGCGCAGTTTCCTTCTCAGGGATTTCACAGAATGGTTTGACTCTTACGATAAGTCTTGGGTGGACAAAAGTCGTGACAGGTTTCTCTGCAATTAGTCGCTGGAGGTCTCCGCGCAGAAAGTTCATGAGAATTGTCTGTGCTTCATCATCCAACGTATGCGCCGTTGCAATCTTATTTGCTCCAACTTCCATCGCGGCCACGTTAAGTGCTCGTCGCCTTAATATCCCGCAGTAAGCGCACGGCGACAATTGCCCCGCTTCTTGAGGTTTTACCTGTTTAACTATCTCGTCAAGTGTGAACCCGTAGAGTTCTCGGAAAGAAACCGTGTGATTCTCGACGTTTAACTCGTTACATCTCTCCTTTACAAACTTTAATGCTTCATCGCGGTAATTTTTTATTCCTTCATCCACGGTTATTGCTGAGAGATACGCTTTTGGATGTCTCTGTATGATCTTAGCTAAAAGCGTGAGGAGACTTAAACTGTCTTTTCCTCCGGAGACAGCTACAGCTATCCTGTCACGCCAGGTGAACATTCGATACTTAGAGATTGTAGCGCGCACTTTTGCTTCTATTGAACGGATAAAGCAATTTTGGCATAATCGCTCTCCTGAGTACCTTCGGTAGTAGAAAGGTTCGTTATTACCGCATAACGTGCATCTTGTCTTTTTTTCGTCCATCAGTTAACCGCTCGGGCAAACGAAACTCATCAGAGGCGCAAGGCTAAATATATACTACACCGTAACTTCTATTGCATGATGTCGTCTCCTGTTAAGCCGTCTGTCGTCTCAGAACTACGCGAAATCGCCTATGGCAATGAAAGGTGGATGCTTCTGCGAAAATATAGAAAGCATGCCGAATCGATAATGCTTTCACTTGAAAGGGCTCATTTACCTTGTATACTTTATGGCAGTGTGGCTCGCGGCGACATCGACGAACATAGCGACATTGACATTTTCATTCCTGAATGCGTCTCTTCTTTCAGCGTCGAAAACGCTCTTGAGAAAGCAAACATTCCAATAATCACACGCTTTGTAGTACAAGCCACACCGTCCTTCGTAATGAAAGCCTACCTTGAAGTTAACGCTCAGACAAACGTTTCGTTTCCATTGATGCCTATGACAAAACCTCAGAAAGAGTTTTTCACGTTCAGCGGAGCAATTGATTTAGACGGTTTGCTTTCAGATAAACGTGTTCCGGGCGTTGACAAACGCCTCATGCTTATAGAACCCACTTCGCACGGACATATTGAAACTAGCATCGCAGGACAGGAAGATTATGCAGCAAAAATATTGAGCATTTCAGCCGCAACCGTTCGAAGCCGTGTGCGTGTTTTACTTAGACGTGATACCGTAGGACGCACTGGCCTGTTTATTAAGCGAGAGCTGCATCCAAACGAAACCTTTGAGCAGGTCTTACAGAGACTTGCTTGTGAAAACCCGGCGGTCCGACGTCGCTTGCATACTCAATAGAAACGTGAAAACTATATATGCTTCCACGGCAGCAATTATTCAAACATCCACAATTGCGTCTGCTTGTATCACTGTTTTATCGGCAATGTGTCAAGCGTAATATATCAGTCCCTTTGCCTCCAGCAATTGCTGAATTTTCTCAACTGCTTCGTAAACTTGTTCTTCTTTTTTTGCGCCGACGCAGACTAGTTTTCCTGCTGAAAAGATTAGAAAAACCACTTGCGGGTTATCCATTCTATAAACGGCTCCAGGAAACTGTTCAGGCTCGTACATAACGCGGTCCAGCTTGTAGACGAGGCTTTCAAGGTCTATTTCGCCGCCTAATTCTGCGGAAGCCACGATGTTCTGNATGTTTACGACGGGTTTTTCTGTTATAGGGATGCCTTTGCTTCTAAGTTCCTTCACCACTTTTTCTACAGCACTTCGGGATTCTTTTTCCGATTTTGCGCCTGTACACACCATTTTTCCGGTGCCGAATATCAGAGTAGCGGTCTTCGGTTTTTTCAAGCGAAAAACTAAGCCTGGAAAAATGCTCGGGTTATATTCTGTTTGCGGAAATTTCTCGACAATTCTTTGAAGGTCGATCTTCTGATTCAGTGATACTGAAGCTACAATGTTCTGGATTGAAATCAGGGGCTTTTTTTTGCTCATCTGCACTCCCATTTCTTTTTTTAAAATATGGAGACAAGGGGTATATAACATGATTCCTTTTTTGAGAGCTGAGCGAATAGATCGAACGGGNTGTACCGCTTCCATGCTGAGAATGCTTGGTAATGCTGTCTTTCCAAGCAGCAGATGAGTGGATTGAGTATTGATTTAAGCTTTGACGAGAAAGTTTACGGGTCCTCTAACAGTTTTCGAATTATTACTTTAGTCCTGAAGGGGAGCGCCGATGTTTATGCTGGAGGTGACTTGCAGCAAATCTTACTGGTTCGACTTTGGGAAAATGGGAAAACGCAAAATAGCGGCGATCCCCGAAAGTCCCTGAAGCTTCTCGCCAGCTTCATGTTCGGTGCTTACGATAATCATGCTTCCACGTGCATTTTCAACTCTGCGCATAAGCTCTTCTATTTTTANCCGTGTCTCATCAGCAGATTCGCGAATCAGCCTGTCAGCAACGAGTAGTTTTTCTACGGCGCCCAGTTCTGCAGCTTTTTCGACCTCGTCCATTCCATAGGCGACATAATGCTCGTTTCTTCCGAGTTTCGACAGTACCTCTTCTACCGCCTTGCTTTCTTCAACAAGTCTAAACTGCTGCATCGTTTTTTGCAGTATGCCTGACCTGATTGCTTCGTATATGGCGGCAACGCCGCCGTTGTTTACGCTTTTAACATCGACGATAGACTTTGCGAGTTCTTGTTCTTCATTCTTCAGGAAGGTTACAAACTCGTTCTTGATATACCCAACTCCGAGTACGACTATGGGGCTGCGTTTCTGAGACCACGTCTGCGCCAGTTTTTCAGCGACATGCCTGAAGTAGGTCTTAGTCGCAGCGGATCGCTGGTCAGCCTCAAGTTTTCCAGGCAGTTTTGTACGCTCCTCAATTTTTATTTCTACGCCGTACTCTCGTGTTTCAGCTATTGCAAAGCCCTCATCGTCTATGGAAAGTATAATCAGCGTTTCTTCATTTGTTCGCGTCCTCTTCAGCCGGTCAAGCAAGTGTTTCGACCATGTTGTTTTCGCTATTGTTAATGGTTTGTTAAGTGCCACAGTAAGCGTGTGGTGACCTGATACAGGAAACGTTTCTGGAGATTGGCAAATGACACCGTGAATGCGCAGTTTGTTAAGAAACCTGTCCCAACTTACTGATTCTACGGTTATGCCTAAGAATAGGCCTATTCTCTCGCCGCTTTTTGGCCGACTGTAGTCTCGGTCAGTTTTGACCTCACGTGTTGTATAAGCATAAACTTGATCGCCTTTGAATATAAGGTTGTATAGGTGCCATAGGTCGTTTGGGGACTCAGGCACAACCTTGACTATTCCTTTCCTCAAATTTTTCTCTATGAGCTTCACAGTTGATCCTGCACTTATTGTTCATTTATACTTGATAATTAACTTTCACCTTGAACTGCTGTATGATAGTAATTCTCGGTTTATATCTCAGTTTATATTTCTTGCTAGACTTCTTTTGAACGTGCTCTTTTTAAGCAAGAAACTGTTATTTGCAGTGTGAAAGTTTGCCTATGCATGACGTAAAAACTGAAGGACGCGAGTCTGTTACGCCACCAGCCTTGGTGGTTGTTAAGGTTGGTACGAGTTCCTTGACGACGAATGACGGTCGACTATGCGATGCAGACATGGAGAGACTGGTTTCCCAAATAGCTTCTGCTGTAAAAAATGGATATCGAATTGTACTGGTCACTTCTGGAGCAGTAGCGGCAGGAATCGCCGAGTTAGGTATTACGCCAAAGCCCAATGATATCGTGTTTCAGCAAGCTGCTGCGGCAACTGGTCAAAGCGTGCTTATGGCGAAGTACCGTGATCTCTTTGGGCGACATGGCTTGAAAGTTGCACAGGTTTTGCTCACCGCAGAAGACTTGTCGAATAGAGCGTCTTACGTTCATACATGCAACGTGCTAGAAATGCTTCTGAAGATTGGCGTGGTTCCAATAATCAATGAGAACGATGTCACTTCAATCGACGAGTTGCTGCCTGTAACTGAAGGTTGCAAAGTGAACTTCAGCGATAACGACGTGCTTTCAGCACTTGTCGCAAACGCTGTCAGGGCGGACTTGCTTGTAATCTTGTCCGACGTTGACGGTGTATACACGAATGTGCCTGGAGCGTCTGGCGCCGTGCTAATGAGAACTGTGAACAGAATAACGCCTGAACTTAAAGGCTCGTTGAATGGAAAGAGCCATTTTGGTCGTGGGGGAATTCGCAGCAAGCTGGAAGCCGCGGAAATTGCAACGAAAAGCGGAATTCCCGTTGTTGTTGCGAATAGTCGACGTGAAAACGTATTGCTGGATGTACTCTCTGGGATAGATGTCGGCACCTACTTTAAACCGCACGCGAGACTGCGCGCGTTGAAGCGGTGGATTGCCTATGGCGCTTCAGTGAAGGGTCAAATCTACGTCAACGAAGGCGCTAAGAAGGCTATCCTTAACGGGTTCAGCCTTCTACCTGTAGGTGTGATAAAAGTTGTTGGGCACTTCAATAAAGGCGACGTTGTAAGTATAGTGGGCGAAGATAACGTCGAGTTTGCTAGGGGTAATTCGAACTATAATAGCGGAGACTTAAACTTGATAAAAGGCTTACAGATTGATGAGATCAAGAAGAGATTTAAGATTCCACGACCAAAAGAAGTCATTGGGCGAAAATACATTTATTTAGTGGATGAAGCTTATGCTGGCGGAAATTTGTAGTAGAGCCAAAGAGGCGGCTGTTCGGTTAGCAGGGCTTTCGACGGAAGATAAGGATGCAGCGTTGCGTCGAATGGCGGATGCACTCGAAGAGAACTCTTCATTGATTCTTGAAGCAAACAAGAAGGACGTGAATGCTGCAAAAGAAAGAGGCCTTAAAACTGCGTTGCTCGATAGACTTGCATTGGACGAGCGAAAAATCAGGACTATGGCGCGTTGTCTCAGAGAAGTTGCTGAGTTACCTGACCCTGTCGGTGAAATTGTTAAAACATGGGTGAGACCTAACGGGCTTATCGTTGGACAACTACGCGTGCCGCTTGGCGTTGTAGGAGTAATCTACGAGTCTAGACCTGATGTCACTTCAGATGCGGCTGGCATATGCATAAAATCTGGAAATGCCGTCATACTGCGAGGAGGCTCTGACGCCATAAACTCCAACGTTGCAATTGGCGAAGTGCTACGTAATGCAGTTGCAGGAACTGCAGTTCCTGCGGATGCGTTACAAGTTATCAGTTCAACTGAGCGGGCAGTGGCGGAAGAGATGATGCGTATGCGAGGTTTTATCGACGTTTTAATTCCACGAGGCGGAGCGGAGCTTATACGCACCGTAGTGGAAAAGTCGTCAGTCCCGGTAATTGAGACAGGCATTGGCAACTGTCACGTTTACGTTGAAGAAGATGCAGAACTGGACATGGCGCTTCGCATTATCGTTAACGCGAAATGTCAAAGACCTGGAACATGCAATGCTGCAGAGAAGCTTCTGGTGCACCAGAAGGTTGCTGAACGTTTTCTGCCAATAGTTGTTGGCGCGCTCAGAGCCGAAGGCGTCGAAGTTAGAGGGTGCGAGCAGACGGCAAAAATAGTTCCAGGCACCAGATTGGCCACAGAAGATGACTGGTACACCGAGTACCTTGACTTAATCATTGGCGTTAAAGTCGTGCGGGACATAGACGAAGCAATAGCGCACATTAACAAGTACGGCAGCAAGCATTCAGACGCAATTGTGACTTCGCGGTTCGAGAAGGCTTTGAGGTTCATCAGAGAAGTTGATTCAGCTGCAGTTTACTGGAACGCTTCCACACGTTTCACTGATGGAAACCAGTTTGGTCTAGGCGCAGAAATAGGGATAAGCACGCAGAAAATGCATGCACGAGGCCCGATGAGTGTGCAACACTTGACAACTACCAAATATTTCGTCCTCGGCCGCGGTCACATCAGAACGTAACCGAATCCGGTTATGTGGTTCTTCGCCTCGATGCCACACATATCATTCCGTCTGCTCAAGCGTTCATATTATTCGTTCAACACGCTCCGTTCACATGGTGTTGTTTGTGCAAAGGCTTAAAGCGTTTTTCAACAGTTATTTTTTTGGAAGGAGTCAGTGTGAGAATCACTTTCTGGCTATTAGATCTTAACGTAGAAAGTAAGAACAATGCATCAGAGTGTTGGTTATGGGGTATAGACAGGGACAACCGACGCATCCTCGTTATTGACAAGTTCTTTAATGCTTTTTTTTACGCTGTTGTGTCTTCAGGCGTTGACGCCTCGAAGGTGGCATTAAAGGTCANTGAAGCAAACTTGGATTCGGTTGTCAGAGTGGAGGCTGTTTCTCGCCGCTTCTTCGGTAAACCTGTTGAGGCAGTCAAAGTTTATTGCAAGGTTCCGGATGTGATTCCAGCTGTGGCAAAGTCCCTTCGAAGGTTCGAAGGCATCGAAGAATGCTTCGAAGAGGACATACGCCCATCTATGCAGTATTTGCTTGAACATAATCTGGAGCCGTGTGCGTGGCATGAGGCTGAAGTCGAAAGGTACAACGGCAACTTAGAGGTTAGAGTTGATGCGATTTACACGTTAGTTACACCTCCTGCTAAGCTTGACGTTACAGATGCGCCGCCGCTGCAAATGTTGGCATTCTCAACTGTTTGTTATAGCCGTGAGGGGACACCGAAACCTGAGCGGAACCCTGTGGTTATAATCTCCACGGTTAGTAGTAGCGGCGAGCAGAAACAATTTGTTGCTGGAGACGATTTGGATGATGTAAAAGTTATTCGAGCTTTCATGGATTACGTACACACGTTCAATCCTGACGTGATTTTCGGTTTCGGAACGAATAAGGTTGATTGGGTGTACTTGAGGGAAAGATCCAAGCGTTTAGGGTTCGGCTTCAGCGTTGACAAAATGGGGGCTGAACTGCATTCCAGCGTTTACGGTCATGTTTCGCTGAATGGGATGGTAAACCTTGATTTGGCAGACTTTGTTGACGAATTTCCCGATGTAAAGGTTAAGGCTTTGGAGAATTTTGCAGATTACTTGGGTATTATGAAACNTGATGGTCGAGTTATGATCGAAAATGTTGACTATGCTGACTATTGGGATGACAAGGATAAGCGTGAGTTACTGAAACGGTTCTCAATGGATAATGCGCTTTGTGTGATGGGTATAGGCCGTTTGCTATTTGATTTCGGCGTGCAACTTTCAAGCTTAGTAGGCCTGCCTCTTGACCATGTTATGGCTGCGGCGGTAGGGTTTAGGGTTGAATGGTTCATGATAAGGCAGGCAAAAAAGAGGCAGGAGCTTGTTCCAAAAAGGGTTGAACAGCCTTATGTGCCGTATTCAGGAGGTTTGGTTCTGAAACCTCGTCCAGGTGTTCATGAAAACATTGCGGTGCTAGACTTTAAGTCAATGTATCCAAGTATTATGATTGCGTACAATGTTTCGCCTGACACCTACGTTCCTCCTTCGAGTCCCGTCCCTGAGGTGGGTGTGTACGAAGCCCCAGATGTTGGGCATCGATTCAGGAAGGAGCCTCCTGGGTTCTATAAGGAAATCCTGTTGAGCTTGATTCATGTGCGAAAGCAGCTGCGTGTGCAAATGGCTAAAACCAATATGGATTCGCCTGTCTATAGGGTTTTAGATGCACGACAAAAAGCAGTCAAGGTTATCACAAACGCGGTTTATGGTTACGCGGGATGGGCTGGAGCTAGATGGTACAGCAAGCCCGTTGCTGAGGCCGCAACGGCTTGGGGGCGGCATACGATAATGCATTCGGTTAAACTGGCTGAGTCGCTCGGTTTGCGCGTGATTTACGGCGACACAGATAGTTTGTTTATCACGTATGATGCGNACAAAATTGACCGTTTAACAAAGCTTGTCATGAGCGAGTTAAGCTTGGAGATCGAGTTCGGAAAGCTTTACAAAAGGGTATTTTTCACCGAAGCTAAAAAACGGTATGCAGGTTTACTCAACGACGGCAAGGTTGAGGTTATTGGACTTGAAGTTGCCCGTGGTGACTGGGCTGAGGTGGCCCGTCGAGTGCAGGAGCATGTGCTTGAAATAATCCTGAAAGAGCAATCGACCGAGAAAGCTGTTGCCTATGTGAAAGAAGTGATCAAACAACTTCGTGAAAAGAAAATTCCCTTTAGGGATTTGGTTATTTGGAAAACGCTGACGAAACCTGCCGAAGAATACGCGGTTAAAGCTGCGCATGTTGAGGCTGCTCGAATGCTTGAGAAGCAAGGTTGGCATTTGTCTGTCGGCGATAAGGTGGGATATGTTGTTACGTTAGGCGCAGGCCGTCTTTATGAGCGAGTTAAACCTTACGTCTATGCATCATACCATGACATTGACGTGGACTACTACGTGACGAAGCAAGTTGTACCTGCTGCTGTGAGAGTGCTTGAGTTTTTCGGTGTTTCTGAAGAAATGCTTCTTTCCCGTAGCGAGAAAAAGAAAGGGAACCTTGTGGATTTTGTCGGTGGCTACTGAATGAGTTCTTGGAATGTAATTAAGTCAACGTTGAGTGCAGGTTTTACCGCTTCTGAAACACGAGATGCGACTATTCGTTTAATGTTTTTCTCGCTGGCGANATCTACTATGCGCTGTGTAATTATACCGTCGAAAACTACTGTGTCTATTCCTGTAGCTGCTTGAAGTTTCTCTGCAAGCTGGCTTACAGGTATTCTCTCGATAGGTTCGAGCTTTTCGTTGAGGAGCACTGCCTCGAGCGTGCCCAAAAGCGATTTTGCAATCTGGCTTATGACATCGGGCACTTCNGCTCTGAGTTTTTCCTTTTTCGGTTTAAGTAGTTCTGCTACGGGAATGCGGTGTTCTAGGGCTTCAGCAATTTCCTTGCAGTTAAGTTCCTCAACCTCTTTGCCTCGCGGAGCTCGGCTAACGTACCTTACGCTTGTGACNTGGAGCAACTCCTTCAGTATGAGGTCGCCTCCTCGATCGCCGTCTAAGAGTGCAGTAGCTTCTTTCTCTTTTGTTAAACGTTTTATTGTTTCAGGAACCTTCGCGCCTTCAAGCGCAATCGTGTTTAATATGCCACAGCGCATTAGGTTTATTATGTCTGCGCGACCTTCAACAATGATTATTTCTTTTGAGCTCTCCAGCGCGGGTCCTGCAGGTAATTCTTCAGGTCCATACTTTTCCACCTTGCCCATTTTAATAGTATCAGAGATCTCTTTGTAAACTTCGTCCACGCTCGGCATGGTTTCGATGGTCCATTTATGCAGGATTTCCTTGGCTCTGTCTATGATCGTTTTGCGCCGTGCCTCTCTAATGTCCTCGATCTTATCCAGCACCACTTTTGCAGAGCATGGACCAACACGGTTTATGCTTTCAATGCTTGCCGCAATAAGCGCGGTTGAAACGCGATCCAGGCTTGTTGGAATTNTTATTGTTCCAAAGGTGCGGTCATTCTTTGAGTGAAGTTCTATTTCGATGCGCCCTATGCGACCAGTTTTCTGCAGTTCTCGAAGGTCAAGTTCAGGACCGAAGAGACCTTCCGTCTGACCGAAAACAGCTCCTATTACATCTGGCTTTTCGACAACGCCTTCAATTTCGAACTTTGCCTGTATAACGTACTTTATTGTAAACGTTTGGGATGTTCCCGTAAGCATGCCTCCAATCCTGATGTGAGAGTTTAGTTTAATCACATGAAGCGAATTTCTTCGCCAACTTCATGAGACTGTTAACTGCTTTTTATTGTCGTTAATAAAATATNGTTCGTATTTTATAATGCTTGTGGTGCTGCATGGCATTGGAGAATGCAATTACCCAGTTTAAGACTTCCGCAACGACGGCTCCCGAGGTGTAAAAGCTGGTATGCGTATAGGCACTTTTTGGTTAGGAGGTGCTCACAAAAAGAGTTTATAGGCTAAATTCTTAAGTTCAACCTCAGCTACATGCCTTAGACAGTTTAGACGGAGCTGTTCGACAAGTTGGACATAGAACGCAAGATCGAGCTAGTGTGCAAGCCGCCCACCGAGGAAGTATTGACAATTGAAGACCTTCGCCGTGTTTTGGAATGTGAAGAGCATCCTGTGGCATATAATGGTTGGGAACCTTCTGGTCTTGCGCACCTAGGTACGGGTGTCATCTGCGCATACAAGATGAAAGACTTCGCCGAAGCAGGCATACGGTTCAAAGCATTTTTAGCCACTTGGCATGCATGGTTGAATAACAAGTTTGGCGGAGACCTAGGGCTCATAAGAAAGGCAGCGGACTTGTTTAGGCACTCATGGCTGGCGCTTGGTGTGCCCTCTGACAAAGTTGAGTTCGTTTACTCAGATGAGGTTTACGCTGACTTAGGCTACTGGGCCAAAACGTTGACTGTGGCGAAAAACTTGACGATTGCACGGACACGGCGTACGCTGGAGATTGCTGGAAGAAAAGAGACGGACGCGCGGTACGTCTCTGACTTCCTATATACGCCGATGCAGGTCGCGGACATTTTTCAGTTAGGCGTGAAAATCTGCCAATTGGGTATGGATCAGCGAAAAGCAAACGTCGTGGCGCGGGAGGTGGGCGAGAAAATCGGTTACTGGAAGCCCGTTTGCGTTCATCATCATTTGCTTCAAGGTCTGGAGAAGCCTGCAGTCTGGCCGATTCCTGANGGGCAAGAAAAGGAAGTGCTCGCTTCTGCGAAAATGTCTAAGAGTAAGCCCGAAACATGTATTTTCATATATGATTCGCCTGAAGAGATCAGGCAAAAGCTTACGCGCGCTTTCTGTCCTGAACGAATTGTTCAGTTCAACCCTGTTCTAGACATTTGCAAGCACATCATTTTCAGAGAATTAAGCGTTTTTCATGTTGAGCGCCCTTCAAGGTTCGGAGGAACCGTTCAATTTGAAACTTATGATGAACTTCAGGCAGCTTATGCTACGGGAAAGCTTCATCCACAAGATTTGAAAAACGGCGTAGCTGAAGCTTTAACGGAAATACTTGAGCCAGTGCGAAGATATTTTACTAGTCACAGCGACGCGAAAGCATGCCTTGAAACCATACGTGGCGTGAAAATAACGAGGTAGTTTCAGTGTCTACGCGGCTGAGAGACAAGTATGAAGCCATCCTTCTTGTGCTCGACAAGCTTAAAAAAGCCTCAACTGAAGGCGCGCTTGTGATAGTAGAAGGCGCACGTGATTCTGCAACCCTCAGAGANCTAGGCATTGAAGGACAAATAATGACTATGAAGACTGGTGGGAGGTCAACCGTTGAGACAGCCTTTGAGATTCAGCAGTCAGGCGCCTCAGAAGTCATACTTTTGCTGGATTTCGACAGGCGAGGAAGAGAATCAACACGGAAGCTCAAGTTTTATCTTGAGAGACAACAAGTGACCGTAAACTTGTCCTTCTGGGTTGCACTCTCAAACCTTATCAGAAAAGACGTACAATGCGTCGAAGGGCTTGCAAGCCTGCTTGAAACTTTGCAAAGAAAAATCATGCATCAACACCAAAAGACGCAGAGTCAGTTACCCCGTGACTGAAGTGTCAGAGGCTTGGAGGCTGGGACGTTGCCGTTTCGCCCGGAGGCTTATCATCCAATTTGATTGGAACTCCCGGAGCCATACGGCACGCCGTGCCTTTGAGGNTAGCCTGCTCACTTTCCAAGTCGTGTCTACTGACGGAGGCATTCATCAGCCGTGGGAAATTGAAGCCTTACGCTTCGCCCTAAACATCAGCCAAGAAAACATGTGTCGCAATTCCTCTCCACAGCTGAAGTCGGGAGTTTCCTTGCGACAGAAAGTGAACAGCATGCATGATCTAACTCCATGTATTCCTTGCGGTATTGGTGTATTCTTGCGTCACTATGTTGTTTCGCGGGTCGTTGTATCCCACGTAACCTAACACTTAGCTTCATAGTGGAGCGATGCGCTCTCCTAAGCTAAGCTCTCTCGGCGTGGGCAGTTTATGGACCCGCGCCCACCGTGTCCCATGCTTGGGTAAACCCTCCATCACTAGCAAGGCAAGGTCTGTACGACTTGCCGCTTCCGTCNAGTCCGTCGTCATGGATTTACCGGTGGGATAAAACATTAAGCGATGTTGAGAAGTTAAATGTTGCTGTTTATCCGAAAACCGAACCCTTTACTCTACAACGCGCTGATTACGTAAGAAGCAGGAAAAGGCNGCCTTCGGTCCTCTCAACAACGTTTCTCTGTCGTCCTATGTAATAGCATATAATCATGAAGGATGGGGCCGAGGCCGGGATTTGAACCCGGGCGCTAGGCTTTCTGCCATTCACTTACTGGAGGCCGTATGCCCACAGGCCTATAGGCTGCCAGGCTACCTCACCTCGGCCACAGTAAGGTGACTTCGGCCACTTTTCCATCATAGTTATTTCCTCTTCCTCAGAAATATTAACCCGTCCTTTTGGCAAACATAGTCGAAGCCGACTTCAAGCAAAGCCTTAACCTCTTCAGGTGTCTCCGCAACTTTAACGCTGAACTCATCGTTTCCAGACGGTTCAAACAGTGTCCTTTCAATATTAATGTAGATTTCCGTGTTCCTCAACTCCTTATGTCCTAAGAACTGCTTGACATAGTAAATGTCTTTTGTCTGGTGGTAAAGCATTGTTGCCTTCCAATGTCTAAAAGTGTGAAAGCTTATACTCAGCAATCTTGGGTTCTGAAGTTTAAACGCTAAGTTTCTCCGCGCTTTAAGAAACATTGTTTTCAAGCTGTTCAATGGACCGTCTCCGAAAACCCTTAGGCTTTTCCTTGGCAGAACGTTAAGCATTCCAATCAGCTTCGAACTAACCTTCCACATTCTTGGAAGGCTGCCTTTTTCAGGCTCGTTAAGGCGGATTATGCCTCTTTCAAAGTCTATGTCTGTCCATTTCAGCCTTTTCGCTTCTCCGCACCTCATAGCTGTCTCCTTGAGCGTTTGTAGGAAACAGGCAAGTTTACGGTTTGAACCAGCTATAAGCGCGTCAAGCTCCGCCTCGCTTGGAACAAACGGAATCTTCTGAGTTCTCGCTTTACAAAACGGCTTCTCCCATGTTAAACCAATATGCTTAACAAAGCTGTCGTAGGCGTTAGTAACGTTGCGTCTCCTGTTCTCACTCCAATTCTGCTTCGCTATGACTTCTTTTATTGATTCTGGATTAAACAGGTTTGCGCCTCTTTCAGCTAAAACCTTCAAAGCTGTCCTGTGAAGTCGTCCGCTGCTTGCTCTGTGGCTCCCGCTTCCCGCTTTTCCAATGCTTTTTCAGCTTCTACCAAGAGCTTTGTCTCCTGGTATGCATCGCCTCGCCTATTTGTCCGACAATTATTATAAGACTTGCGATTTTCAAGGCTAAAACGATACCCACACACACGGCAAAGCCAACGTTGAACAGTCTCGCCATTGCTAAGATATCTTAGGCCATCTTTGTAAAGCCTATCAGAACCAGAACCGCACGAAGGACATGCCAAGGAAGCCACAGCCTGCATTTACTCAACCTCTAACTTTTCTCCATAGTTGTAACAGTATAACAGTGGAATAGCAAAACACACTAGCACACCTCTCTAAGCTTCACAATCTTCCTATGTGCTTCTCCCGTGCTTTCCCATTCTCTAACTATGTAATTCCATGCTTCCAACTTCTCAAGAACCCTTGAACACTTCATTTTATTGCCATCGAAAACGGTTTCAGCTATCTCGTTTTGCGGTATGGCTTTCCTCTCGTTAAGGAGTTGTAACAGTATAACACTAGATTTGCGTAATTCTTTTTGTTTAGGAAAGACATCCAAAAGCTCAAGTTCCAAATCCCGCTCAAGCTGTTCTAGTCCTATCCACTGTTTCGCCAAATCCACTGTTATACTGTTACAACCATGTTGCCCTTGTTCTACTTTGGGTTTAACTTAAATTTTAACTTTAGGCTTAACTGTGAACATTTCAAAAGCCTTAGCAATTTTTTGATAAACCTGTTCCTCGCTTAAATAAGGCTCAGCTTCCCTCAAAGTCATAATTTGTGCTTTGATAAACTCGTATTTCTCTTCCTTAACGCCAAAGTTTTTCTGAAGCTTCTCAAAAATCCTTCTATACATTGAAGGCGGAGCAGAAACTAGTTCTATCTCGTGGCCTTCGCTTTCCATTATTTTAACCTCTTTGCTTGTTTGTGTTAATTCTCAAAGCGAGATTTAGCAAACCAAAGCAGTAAGGGCAAAGAGTCACTAAGTGAGGTGAGGCTAAGCCTCGGTAGTTGTTGCCTTCTAAATCCCAAAACTGTATAGTTGGAAGCTCAGCTTCAGCCTCGAAACTTTTTCCGCATTTTCCACATTTGCCTATCAACGTAAGGTTTTTAGCTTTAAACTTGTTTATTTTTGATACAAACTCTTCCATTTTTTTCACCTCTGTTTAAATTTTTATGTTAGCCATTTTTCTCAGAATTTTGCATTTTTACCATGTCTTTGAGCAGTTCCACTATGGCGAAACGGTAGAAACCGCTACGTCCTAAGCCTAACTTTTTACGGATTTCCTCAGCTTTCATGTCTAATTCTTTGGGAATCCAGAAGGTTCTACGAATGCCTGAATTTTCTTTCGCCAAACCTTACCACATCAAACTTGCTTTTTTGTTCTAAAGTTGTATGGAAAAGCTTATAAACTTTTTTGTTGTAAAGTAAGTTTTGTTAATAACAAGTGAAGAAGTGGTTAATATGGCAGAGAGAGGTGTAGGTTCATACCAAATAAACAGAGCCAAGAAATCAGTTAGCCTAATCCTAAATGTTTTAAAAGACGGAAAATGGCACAGGTTCTCCGAAATTCAGAAAGCTACAGGATTAAGCACAGCCACCCTTTC
>JGI24721J44947_10004519_pt1 | contig 19328 bp, 18 predicted proteins | sample YelNatPaOPGAMG01_FD_44947 | JGI IMG/M metagenome (IMG submission 44947) | reverse complement strand
CCAGCCGTTGGTTGTCTCTTTGTAAGTAAAATCCCCATATTGAGCAGAATGAATAGCATTACATAACAACATCAAGCCGGCGAACAGCGCCATTGTTTTTGTCAGTGTATATTTATGAGGAATGAACGATTGAAGACTCACTTTTGCTTATCCTTTCTTTTCGGTTTTAACATGTGGATTTTTTTATAATGATTTTCAGGCTACCGATTACAGGCTTTTATTAAAAATGTCAAGAGTATTCATGGCGGTTAAGGTTTCAAGCTAAAAATGATATTTATAGTGGNGGCGGTTGTGGTTTGATTGATTAATACGCAAGTAAAAGGATTTCTTCGAGTTCGGGGTCTGTCAGTTGAATCGGATTGCCTTTCATGCTGCTTGCCTTTTTCGCCTTTTCGATAATTGAAAGGAAGTCCGATTTTCTGATGCCGAGTTCGGATAGTTTTTTAATGTGCAAGTGTTTGCAGGTATTCATGAGCCACGGGATTGCGTCTTCGGGGGTTGCGTTGTGATTGCCAGTAAGGATTTGCGCGATAACCCTGAATTTATCCAGCACAGGTGAGTCAGGTAGTCTCGACCTAAGCGCCTTTATGTTGACTGTCATGACCGGCGCAAGCAATGCGGCACAGACGGCGCCATGAGGGGCTGAAAAACTGCCACCGATAGGGGCGGCAAAACCATGTACGGCGCCAAGGCCTGCGTTTGCGAGCGCCATGCCGCTGAAAAGACTTGCGAGCGCCATATCCGTGCGCGCAATGAGGTCGCCTCCATTGTCGAAAGCCTTTCTGAGGGAACGCGCTACTCTCTTTAAGCCTTCGGCGCAAAGGGCGTCGGTGAGCGGATTTGATCTAATGCTAACGAACGGTTCAATGAGTTGGGTAAGGGCGTCCAGACCAGTGGCGGCGGTGATTTCCGGTGGGACGGAGAGAGTGAGTTCGGGGTCAACAACAGTCAGTTTTGGGTATAAAAAAGGGTGTCTTAGACTTGCTTTAACGTTATAGTCAGTCGAGGTTATGACTGCGTTTTTTGTAACCTCGGCGCCTGTGCCGGCTGTGGTCGGTATTGCTACAAGGGGGATGGCAGGTTTTTCGAGTGGTTTTCCAGCGCCGATAACTTCCAGATAATCCAATAGTTTGCCCCTGTTAGGGATGAGCGCGGAGATTGCCTTTGCCGCATCAATTACACTACCTCCGCCGATGGCGACAACCATGTTGCAACCGTTTTCTCTGGCGATTGATACGCCTGTTTCAACAAGTTCTATGGTTGGCTCACCGGATATTGTGTAGAATGTGGTTTTTACGGTGGGGTTGATTTGTTTGAAAAATGGTTCGAATCTGGACGGATTTTTGCCGGTAACAATGAACAGTGATTGCGCGTTTGCGTTAATGAAATCTGCCGCGGTACGGATTGAGCCGCAGCCAAAGACAATGCGTGTTGCGGTTGAAAACTCAAAGTTCATACAAAACCGACGGCTTTCGGTTTACCATGCAGCATCCGGGGGGAAAATATTTGTGTATTTAACGCTGAAACGCGGTTCTGCCATCATGTCAGCAACGGTGTCCCGCCATTTTTTATAATGTTCTGTTTCTTTATGGGCGGCAGTGGCTTCGACGGAGCGGTAAACCTCCACGAGCACAAAATTGTTCGGGTCGTCCTGTTGCTGAATAACGTCGAATCTGGCGATTCCCGGCTCCTGAATACTCGCCTTTGCGTTTTCGATGCATGCCTGTTTAAATTTTTCGACAAATTCAGGCTTTACCTTGATATGAACGAGGACTATCAGCATAAAAATACTTTAAATCTTTCCGGATTTTATAGAAAATAGAAAAAATTGCCAGATAATAAAAAGGATTGTTGACATTTTTTGTTTTGTCTTTTTGAGTTATCTGATACGGGCGAAAATAAGGAATAATTGTATGGCAAAACAGGTATTAGGCAAAGGACTTGGCGCATTGCTGGGGGGAACTCAGCAAAAGCAAGTCCCTGTTCCGATAACGTCGCAGGAGTCGAAGCCGCCGTCTCCTACGCCCGCGGAAACTGTGATTCAGAAGCAGACAGCGGCTGAGGCAACAAAGCCCGGCACGGAAGAAATCCACTTTGTCCCTATTGCAAAAATCAAGACGTCATCCGTTCAGCCACGAAAAGATTTTACTCAGGAATCTATAAATGAACTTGCGGAATCAATTAAACAGCAGGGAATTTTGCAGCCGTTGATTGTCCGTCGTCGCGGCGAAGAATTTGAGCTGATATCGGGGGAAAGACGGTGGCGAGCGGCGCAGGTTGCTGGACTGGACAAGGCTCCTGTGATAATCCGCGATGTGGACGACAGGACTGCGCTGGAGATTGCCCTTGTCGAAAACCTGCAAAGGGAAAACCTTAATCCGATAGAAGAGGCGGAAGGTTTTGCAAAACTGATAGATACTTTTAATCTTACGCAGGAGGAGGCGGCTGCAAAGGTTGGTAAAAACCGCGCAACGGTTGCGAACGCTTTACGGCTTTTGAAACTTCCGGCGGATATACAGGCTCTTCTCAAAAAAGGCAACATAAGCACTGGCCATGCAAAAGCCATACTGTCGCTGGAAAATCCGGAGTTGCAGAAGATAGCGGCTGAAAAGGTTGTGAAGGAACAGTTGAGCGTAAGGCAGACCGAAGACCTTGTGAATTACCTGCTGCATTCGTCCCAAACTGCTCATAAACCGTCAAAAAAGAAAAAAACTGAATCTGCCAATCCGCATATTGTTGACCTTGAGAAGCAACTTATGCAAAAATTTGGGACTAAAGTTACGCTCCGGTACCGTGATGGCAAAGGAGCAGTGGAAATTAAGTTTTTTTCTAATGAGGATTTAGAACGGATATTAAATATTATTGGACTGAATACGGATTAAAAAACAAGTTAAAGGAAAGGCGATATGGGAGTGACAAATCAAAATACGGCACAGTTGCGCGAAGCTTGCGCAGAAAAATTATTAAAAGCCTCTCAGCAGGTTGCTAATTTTAAGGCTTTTATAGGATTGGACGGGTTCGTGGACGAAATTATCCACGCTGTTGATAAAAGGAGCAGTGTGGATTCTTTCGAGCGGATTCCGACGATAACCAAATTTGCCGAGAGGATAGCTGCTGCCGCAGGGCGAAGCACAAATATTGAACTTGTGCGTGTGATGATGAAACTGGGCGGCAACGGTCCGATTATGGCGAACGCGCTGGCGGCAATGGGTATGCGGGTAACATACCTTGGCGCGCTTGGTTGGCCAAATATGGATCCGGTTTTTGACGAGTTCAGAAAACGCGCAGAGGTTTACACAATCGCAAACCCGGGTCATACAGACGCCCTTGAGTTCGACGACGGCAAACTTCTTTTTGGCAAACTTACGCCGCTGAATGAGGTGAACTGGGATAACATTGTGGCGCGATTCGGAAAAGAAAAATTCGAACAAAATTTCAATACCGCAAACCTTGTCGGTTTTGTGAACTGGACGATGTTGCCTTACATGAGCGACATCTGGAAGGTGCTGCTTAAAGATTTGTGTCCGAAAATGAAAACTGGACGCCGGCCATTGTTTGTTGACCTTGCAGACCCGGAAAAGAGAAAAATCGAAGACCGTCGCGAGGCGGTGAACCTTCTCATTGAGTTTAATAAGTATTTCGATGTCATATTCGGGATGAACGAGAAAGAGGCTTATGAAATAGCAGAGGCGGTCGGTGTAGATAAGCCAGAACATACTCCTGAAGGTATTTGTAAACTTGCGGCTGATCTGAACAAACGGATTCCTGTGGCGACAATTGTGGTTCACCCAACGGCATACGCAGTGGCATCCACAAACTGCAATGTATCGCTTGTGGAAGGACCTTTCACACCTAAACCATTGATAACCACCGGCGCCGGCGACCACTTTAACGCCGGGTTCTGCCTTGGCAAGATGCTGGGATTTGACAATGCAATGAGCCTGTTGTGTGGCGTAACCACGAGCGGGTTCTACGTCAGAACCGCAAAGAGTCCGTCCGTAACAGACCTTGCCGGAATGATGAAGAACTGGCCTGTATAGAATTTAAAGAAGCCGTTTGTCAGACCGACGCCCTGTGGTAAATTAGATGGTAAAAACAGGCTGATGATACTTGAAATAGTTAAATACGGCGACCCTGTATTAAGAAAAAACGGCGAGCAAATTAAGGAGATCACTCCGGAAATCAAAAAACTGATTTCCGATATGTTTGAGACGATGGAGGCGAACGGGGGCGTCGGTCTCGCTGCCCAGCAGGTTGGATATGCCCTGCAATTGATGGTTCTTGATATCCGCGAGGTCAAGGACAGACCATCCACAATGGAAATCGACGGCAAGAGCGTAAACCCGAATGATTTCATGCCGATTGCCCTTATTAATCCGCAGGTACAACCCGAAGGACCAGAAGAGACCGGACCGGAAGGTTGCCTGAGTTTTCCGGAGATTTTCGCGGACATAACACGTCCTGGGAAAGTGTATGTAACAGCCATCAATCAGGATGGTAAACAGGTATCATTCAAATGCAGCGGATTACTCGCGCGCGCCATCCAGCATGAGAACGACCATTTGCGTGGGATCCTTTTCATAGACAGAATGGACAGGGAGACTTTTGAAGAACTTTTGCCTGAGATTGAAAAGATAAAAAAGCAGACACTTAAAAAACTTGCAGGAAAAGTTAGAAGTGTTTCGAAGTAATCAAGGGGCTTAATGATAACAGCGTAATAATCTCCGGATGGGAATTTCAATTTTTATATAAATAAAAACGCCGGATTATTGAATCCGACGTTTTATCATTATTCAATTTTCAGGTTATCAACTATTTCTTTTCGACAATCCAGATGTTGCGATAGAACACAGGATTTCCGTGTCCCTGCAGTTGAATTGGACCGTCTGATGGGTCTTCTTTTTTACCGCCACCAGTTGGACCTTTGAGTTCAAGGTTGTCGTGAATAACGACGCCGTTATGTTTTATGGTAACAACTGCGTTTTTAATTTTCTTGCCTGATTCGTCGAATCTTGCGGCTGTGAAATCAACATCATAGGTCTGCCATGTAAGCGGTGGGAAACACATGTTTACCAGTGGTTTTGCCTGACCGTAGATGCCACCGCATTCGTTGTCTTCGCCTTTTAACCCGAAACTATCGAGAACCTGAATTTCGTATCTGTCCTGCAAATATACACCGCTGTTGCCTCTTTCCTGACCGCGCGCAGTTGGCTTGAACGGTAGGTAGAACTCAACGTGTAGGATGAAATCTTTAAAGGATTGTTTACTCTTGCATCCTGCGGCAAGGAGTTTGCGTCCAAGTTCATCAAAGTGTCCTCCCTGCCATGCGTCGCAATTTGAACCGTCGAAAAGGACAATCGCCCCTTGCGGTGGTTTAGCCCCGAGGGTCGGACTCACGCGATTTGTTTTTGTCATTGTGTAGGTTTGGTTGTTATCGGTTTTGATGGTAAGTGTTCCCTTCGAAATTGTATAAACCCAACCATTATCTTTATTGGTAAAGACAATATCGCCATTTTCGGTTCGTTTGCCTTCGATTTCCGTTTTTGGGGATTTATCCCAGCCTGCGCCGGGCAATCCGCCTTTATAGATAACCAGTCTGAATCTGTCGTTGCCGAGGGCGATTACCTGCGCGCCACCCCANTTGTTCACATATTCACCCTGATCAAGCCAGTCCTGACCTGCCGTTTCCGGTGTCAGATAAGTGGGGGGCGGAGGCGGTTTAGGTTTAGATTGAGCCTGCGGTTGAGCGCTGCCAGGCTGGTTCTGGGCAAATAACAATGCGCCTGATAATATGGCGGTTAAGCCGACGATTATATGTTTTTTCATATTTTGAGATTTGACGAAGTCTGTCGNTTTTTATTCAGGACCGGAAACTTTACGGATTCTTATATTCCGCAAGGCTCCCGTTGTTGACCATGTAGAAAAGCCGAACGGCGCAGAAAGTTCAATATCGCCGGGGCGAAGCGAAACCTTTCTGCCTTTATGGACGACGTCAATGATTTTCTCATTATTAATCCAGACCTGAATTTTGCTTTCTGTTACGCGGACGCGAACCTTATACCACTTGCCGTTTTCGAAGTTCATGAATTTTGACGTCTCGTTTTCGGAAGCATCCATGTCGTCCAGACTTGAAATTCCAACAGTTCCACCGCCCCAGCCGCCGAGGATAAACGTGCACGGATTTGTATTCACAAGGAAGGTAAGGCTGCCGAAGAAGTCTGTGGAATCCACCCGCATTGCCTCGTATTCAACCTCATAATTCATATGGGGCGGCTCATTTGTCCATCTGATTCCTGTCATATAGCCCATACCGAGAATTATCTGTCCGTCTTTTACTGTTACTTCGCCTTTGCCGGGATAATTAATAACCTCCCAACCATAAAGCGTTTGACCATCGAACATCGGTTCCCAGCCACCGTCATCTTCCTTTTTTGTCTGCGCCGTTCCTTCCTGTTTAACCTGTGTTGTCGGCTGGACAGATTGCTGCGGTTTTTGCTCTGAGGTTTGCTGGTTTTTTGCTTCCGGTTTTACCGTTTGCGCAGGTTCTTTTGTCGCCTGCTTTTTGCAACAGCAACATCCGGTAAACCAAAATCCGCAGGCGATGATTAGAACGGATACCAAAATTGCCTGTAAAAATCGCGTTTTCATATAATTAAATTTAATCACCGATTATAAAGAATAAAAGGAGAAAGTTTTGAGAATAAAGAACAACCCGAATTGCTCGATTCCTGATTACTGGAAAGGACGGCGTTAACTCTGCCGCTGCGACAAATTTTTCGATATCACTTCAATCAGATAATGCAATTCTTCGTCGGGGTCTGCGCCTTCGGGGATTGTATGGGCAATTTCGGTTTTTACCGAACAAGACAGTAACACCATTGCCGTAATCGAATCTATTAATCTTGAAATAAAAATCTAACGCGCGGTTGTTATTGCGATAGGTATGATAATTGCAAATGAAATTGTTTCCCGCGAAAGTTTCTTCCTGTTTACCCATTTTGCGACGGCAACAATAACCAGTATTTAAAGCGATATTACAAAGGCAGCATACAAAATGACTATGCTGCTGGAAAGCCCACTCGGTTTTTCCGGAAGTAATTTCAACGCCACAAACCGATCAAGATTAGGCTGGCGCGCCTTGAAAACAAAACCCATTCCGCCACGTCCGATGAGTTCGATGATTTCAAGGTTTGGAAACGCAGCCCTGACACGTTCCAACGAGGGTATTTCGGAGGTATTTGTTGCGCCTGACATTTCAGTTGCGGTTGATGCTTCGGTCAGCAGACATTTTGGACACAATCCCTGCGGAGCGTCTTCAGGAATAATCATTCCGCATTTTAAACATCTCTTCTGATTCATTTTTTCTGTATTCATACATATTCCTGAGACATTCAAAGCATAACATTACAGAAAAAGATTACACGATATAAATTTTGCGTTTTGAGTGAATTTCATTACTTCGCCGGCAACCGCACCGAAAAACCGGTCAAATCCCATCTGCACGACGGATAAGGATAAGCGTGGTCTTGACCTGATAATGAGGAGCTTCTGTTTATCTGCGGATAAGCCGAATCAGATATTTTCTTCGTTTTTGCAGATGCTGGCGCGGTTATTCAGAATCCGGATGTAGTGGTAGAGATATTGTTGGGCGTATCCGGCGAATTTGCCGAAATAACTGCGGGTAAATTTTTCGAGGTCTTTTTGCTTCACTGGTTTTGAATCGAAATAAAAAGTCCGTAACGCCTTTTCAATCCAGACATCTATCGGGAACGCATCCATGAAACCGAGCGAAAAAAGCATTACACAGTCGGCAATTTTTGGTCCCACACCTCTGAACGAGAGCAGGATTTCCCGGGCTTTATCTGATGAGAGACGTGAGAGTTCCCGCAGGTCTATTTTTTCATGGACAATTTTTTCTGCGGCTTTTTTGAGATATTCTGCGCGAAACCCCATTTTGCATAAGCGGAGTTCCTCTTCGCTTGCCGTTGCAATTACCTGAGGTGTTGGGAAGGCATAAAGGGGGCGTCCGTGTGGCGATGGTATTTGTTCGCCAAACCGTTCGCAAAGGTTATTTATGATCTGTTTAATCTGCGGGATTTGCTTATTTGAGGACATAAGGAATGTGGCGAGGCATTCCCATGGTTCCTGCCTGACGATGCGGAGTCCGCGGCATGTTTTTACAGCCCCGTTCATGTGCGGGTCGCGGGGAAACTCACGGAGAATACGGTTTAAACTTGTATTTATTTGTAGATAATCTTCGAGCCACGACCAATCGGAGACTTTCCCGCAAACGCAGGCTTTAATACCGTCTTTGTGATGTTCGAGGCGCACCCATTTGCCGTAAATCACGCCTTCCCATCCGTCATTAACCTTTTGCCAACGGAAGGTTTGTCCGGAATCAAAAGTCAGGTCAAGGTTGTAATCCTGTTTTTTGACAGCGAATAATTTTTGGGNGATTTCCTGCAAAGTGGGATAATTGGTTAACGATGATTAATCCACGTATGTGTAAGCGGTTCCATTACAAGCGAATTGCATCGGCACATGATTAAAACACAACAACGGCATCTACGGGCAGGTCTTTTAATTTTTCTCTGCCTTTTAGGAAACTGAGTTCAATAAGGAAACGGGCTCCGACAACTTTTCCGCCTGCCTTTTTTACAAGTTCTGCCGCAGCTGCGGCTGTGCCGCCGGTTGCAAGCAGGTCATCTACAAGCAGGACACGGCTGCCGGGCTTAAAGGCGTCCACGTGAATCGCTATTGTATTTGAGCCGTATTCAAGTTCATAACTTTGTTCGATTGTAGCGAAGGGGAGTTTACCCTTTTTTCTGACCGGTACCATGCCTACCTGAAGTTCGAGGGCAATAGCCGCGGCGAAAATGAAACCGCGAGCATCAATGCCGACAACCACATCTACATCGCCGGGATTAAATCCTTCGCGCATGTAATTGATTGCGGCTTTAAAAAGCCGGTAGTCGCCAAGCACAGGGGTTATATCCTTAAACTGGATTCCCGGCTGTGGGAAATCAGGTATATTTCTTATAGCATTTTTTATATCTTCCCGCGTTACCATCTGGTTACTCAGATTCATACCTTTTCATTATCCTTTGCAGGCTTGCCTTTTTCAATCCTTTCTATCATTTTGCGGAGTTTCCGTAGCGCAGCATTCTGAATCTGACGGACGCGTTCGCGGGTAACGCCAAATTTTGCGCCTACCTCTTCAAGCGTCTTTTCGCCGCTGCCGTCCAGACCAAAACGATATTTTAAGATAGTTGCTTCGCGTTCATCGAGTTCCTTGATAAGTTCGGAGAGCATGCTCGTGAACGTCTGGTCTTCGAGTTGCTGATATGGCGTTGTAGCGGTTTCGTCTGCAATGATTTCGGAAAAATTGTTCGAGTCGTCATCGCCGATTGGCGCATCGAGCGATGTCGGTCTTATAGAAACCGTTCGCATTTGGGTTACACGGGAGACCGGGATTTTAAGTTCCTCTGCGATTTCCTCATCTGTTGGTTCACGCCCAAGGATTTCCTGAAGTTTAATAGCTGCCTTACGCATCTTGGCGATTTTATCCACAAGATGGACAGGCAGGCGGATTGTTTTAGACTGGTTAGCGAGGGCGCGTTTAATAGCCTGTTTTATCCACCATGAGGCGTAAGTGGAGAGTTTGCCGCCTTTTGAGGGGTCAAACCTTTCCACCGCCTTCATCAAACCAATGTTCCCCTCGCTGATGAGGTCAAGCAAAGGCAATCCGTAGTTTTCGTAGTCGCGGGCTATTTTTACAACAAGACGCAGATTCGCCTTAATCATCCGCTCGCGGGCTTCTTTGTCGCCTGCTTTAATCCGCTTTGCCAGTTCGACCTCTTCTTCAGGTGTCAGGAGATCAACCTGTCCGATTTCCTGCAAATAAAGTTTAATGGCTGTATTTTCGTCGTAATCATTCTGTGTGTCATCCAGAACATCAAGGTCATCATCCCGCGGGACAAGCGGTTTCGGTGTGTCAGTAATTTCAATGTTGGTTGAATCTTCTGCTTTTGCCTCTTCGCTTTTGACAATATCCTCCTGAGCGGCTTCCAGTTCGAGTTCATCAATGGAATCAGCCGCTTCTTCAACTTTAGCCGGTTTCTCAATTTTAACCGGCTTCTCAACTTCGGCGTTTTTTATATTTTCTTTTTTCTCTTTTTTCCGGGAAACCGTTTTTTTGGTCTTCTTTATTCCCGGGGACTTAACCGCTTTCGAAGTTGATTTTTTCCGAGGTCTTTTTGTTTTTAGTTTTGTGTTGTTAGTCATATAAAAGTAGCCTCTTATTAAGACTATATAAATTAATACAAAAATACACCAATAAAGTTACACTAATTTATTTTTTGTTCCTCCCCGTAAAGAAGGATATTAAACGGGCGGATATGGATTTTTAATTTTTCTCCGCGTTTTCTTATTTCAAGCGGATTTTGTTCGAAAGCCTTGATTGTGGTATCATTGGAAATTCGCAATGTATATTGTTCAATCTCGCCCAGATATGTAACATCTTCAACCACAGCGGTTAATGAATTAAAAGATTCATCTCTAAATTCCACAGCCTCCGGACGAAATCCAAGCCATACCCGTTTTACCGAAGAGACCTTATTTTGCGGTTCCGCCCGGAACAGACCGTGTTCGGTTTTTACAATATACTGAGAATTTGTCATTTCCACCACCTCTCCCTTTAGCCAGTTAATTTCGCCTATAAAATCTGCCACAAATTTAGACAGCGGAGCCCGATAAACTGTTCGAGGATCGCCGATTTGTTCAATCTCTCCGTCCCGCAAAAGCGCAATCCTATCTGCTAAAGATAGAGCCTCTTTCTGGTCATGGGTTACATAAATTGTGGTGATTTTTGTCTGTTCGTGGATTCTGCGGATTTCGCTCCGCATTTCCAGACGCAACCGCGCGTCAAGGTTCGAAAGCGGCTCATCAAGGAGCAAAACATCTGGTTTTATGACGAGCGCTCGCGCCAAAGCGATCCTCTGTTGTTGTCCACCGCTTAACTGATTAGGCATGCGGTCGGCATATTTTTCCATCTGAACAATTGAAAGCGCCTCATAGACACGCTGTTTAATCTCCTCTTTTGACAAGCCACGGACTTCCAGACCATAAGCCACGTTTTCCTCGATTGTCATGTGTGGCCAAAGGGCGTAATTCTGAAAAACCATGCCGGTATTCCGCTTATGTGGGGGGACATCGTTCATCACTTTGTCGCCGAAAAGAATCCTCCCCTCATCCGGTTTGTAAAAACCAGCGATAGTCCGCAAAAGAGTGGTTTTCCCGCATCCGGAAGGTCCGAGAAGGAAAAACAGTTCGTGTTCCTGAACCGTCAGGTTTATGTTCTTCAGGGCAAACGAGTTGCCGAATTTCTTCACCAGATTTTCTATGACTACCCGCATTTAAGTTATCCGCCTGTTTGGGTATTTTAAAAGCCCGACCATTGAATCTGCTGGTTTAAACTTTGCAATGCAGCAAGGTCGGGATTTTTCTCTGCCAGCATTTTATACTTCTTTGTAGCCCAGATTTGCCATTGAATCTGCATTTTATTCCTGAACGCCGGATTTTTCCACTCCGAAACCGCAAGCCGCAAAGCATCTTTTTCGGAAAGAGGGACAGAACCGAAGATCCGGACTTCCTCCGCTCTGCAACCACGCGCGATCACGGCTTTCCATGCGGCTTTCAATTCCGTGTGCGGGTCAACAATCAGCGCTCCAATCATTGATGCAATTATATCCCTTCTTGTTTTTGCAACCTGATTATTATAAACAAAGTTCATCTTTAAATCGAACGGAGAAGTCCCGATATTNCTGATACCTTTATANCTCGTATAAAAGTCCGGTCTGACTGACATCCGCTCGATGGAATATTTTTGCGGACCTTCCGGATGACCTTTGGGCAGAAACCACAGTTTTTGTCCGTCCTCGCCAAGGACAAAATCAAGAAATCGCTGCGCAATCTGAAGGTTTGGCGCGCCTTTTAAAATTGCGATGCCATCCGGGTTAATAGCAGTAAAATCTTCCGGCAGAACAAATGTCATGTTTTCCTTTCCAGCCATTGCAATCTGTGTAAACCCGTAGAAATCAATNGCGAACGCATAAACAGTCTCCCCAAGGGTTACATCCTTTGCGGTAGTGGATGAAATGCGGTCAAATTTCCGCGCGTTTCCGGCAATCATCGTAATTAACTCCCATCCGCGTTCCCAGCCGTAGGCTTGCAGGATGGTTTCGAACATTGTGTTCATTGTGCCACTGTTGCGGGGATCGCCCACGCCAACAAGACCAAACAGGCGNGGATTTGATAACTCCTCCCATCGTTTCACAAACGGCAGACCGCAAAGCCGTTGGACAAGTGTATTTTGCAGAATACCGAAGCTCGAAAGTGCGGCGCCAAACCAGTAATGATTCGGATCATAAACCTCTACGCCACAAGCCTTTTGCGGAATTTTTCCGATAATTTCGTCTGGTGGGTCGTAACGTTGCACCAGTTTTTTATCGGCAAGGAACAGAAACGGCTCAAGCCCACCCCCAAAAAAGACGTCGATCCCGATACCGTCGGGTTTACGCGAGAACTCGGAATCCACGAATTTCAGCGCGTCAGTTGTCCCGCCAACATCCCGCCATTCGACTTCTGCCGGCGTCCCAAAATGTTTTTCGTGCCACTCGCGGAAGGCGCGTTTAAATTCGATCCTGATTAACTCATTGTGCGGGGAAATAACAATCACCCGCGCCTCTGCAGCGGTAAGCGCGGTTGCGAATAATCCGCCGGAAATTATCACTACTAAAAATCGCAATATCAGATTCACTTCTCCAAAATTAACCGGAACGCCTTTCTTATTCAATAATGTTCTTTTTTGTGCTGGCAGAAACGGGACAGATTCCGGCTATGGCGCAACGGTTTTTTCTCACCCACAGTTAATTGAACTTTATTCTGGATATAAAGTCGTTGCCGGTAGAGTGGCGTTTTTATGAATGCGTTTTTTTGTAGTCAGACGCAATTCTTGTATAAATAAGAAATAATAATGAAATCATTTAGAAGATATAATTTATAATTTGACAAATTGGATATGAAGGTATAATTTTAACTGTGGTCTATCGAAACAAGAACAAAATAATAAACACTCAAATAAACACTGAAAGCCTATGAGCGAGTCAATAATTCAGCAGGTCGAAGAGAAAATCAGACAACTTGAGGAATACGCCTTCCGCAGGATAAATGCGATTCCCAACAACAAGCGGTTGTGGGTTCTCACATGCATGGACGAGCGCGTGCATATTGAACAGGCGCTTGGAATCCAGCCCGACGATGCCCACATTTTCCGGAATGCAGGCGGGCTTGTTACAGACGACGCAATCCGATCGGCGGCGTTGACTACGAATTTCTTTGGGACAAAAGAGATTATCATTGTAACGCACACAGACTGCGGGATGTTCAGGTTCCGCGGCGAAGATGTTGCCCGGCATTTTCTGAATAAAGGGATCGACCCGAAGAGTCTGAAAATTGACCCGTGGTTGCCCGAACTAAAACTTAATTCCGAAGACAGTTTTGTCCGATGGTGGAAGTTTTATCCGAATCATAATAACAATAGTCCGGACGAAGCAGTATTAAAAGCGGTTGAGACATTTAGAAATCATCCGTTAATTCCAAAAGACGTCGCTATTGCCGGATATGTTTATGAAGTTGAGACGCACAGACTGAGGAAGCCGAACCAAAATCTTTATACAAGGACTTCGGAGTTTACTCAGGGCAAGGTTTTTAAGGGCTGAGTTGACCTTGGAAATGGTGAGGCATAGCCATCCGGAGCATGGATTAAATCCATCTCCGGATTTTTCTTGGTTTTAATTTGTTGTGGTTACCGCGCGTANTTAAAGAAAACCGCGCTTAGCGGCGGTAGTGTTATAAGGATTGAATCTTTCTTGAAATGCCAGCCTTGAGATTGCGTGGGGACACCGCCGAAATTTCCATGTCCGCTGCCGCCATAACATTGAGCATCGCTGTTCAGGACTTCCATCCACCACCCTGATTCAGGGACGCCAACACGGTAATTGTATCTTGGCACTGGTGTGAAATTGAAAACGGCGAGGACGATGTCCATGCCATCAATACTTCTTCTGAGGAAACTCAGCGTGCTGCATTCGGAATCATTGCAGTCCACCCATTCAAAGCCGGACTGGATAGTATCCGTTTCGTGCAAAGCCGGTTCTCCTTTATAGAAGCGATTAAGATCTGCCATCCATTTCTGAAGTCCTTCGTGGAGATTGCCAGGCTGTATAAGGTGCCAGTCGAGTTGTGTGTCGTGATTCCATTCGTTCCACTGACCGAATTCATTTCCCATGAAATTAAGTTTTTTGCCGGGGAGCGCGTATTGATAGCCATAGAGAGTGCGAAGGTTTGCGAATTTTTGCCAGTCGTCGCCGGGCATTTTCCGTATCATTGAACCTTTCCCGTAAACGACTTCGTCATGGGAAAGGGAGAGGATGAAATTTTCGGTAAACCAATACATTCCGCGGAAGGTTAAATCGTTGTGGTGATATTTTCTGAAGATTGGGTCTTTGCTGAAGTAACGCAACGTATCATGCATCCAGCCCATATCCCACTTAAAGCCGAAGCCAAGCCCACCGATGTATGTTGGACGCGACACGAGCGGCCAGGCTGTGGATTCTTCGGCGATTGTCTGCACATCCGGAAACCGCTCATAAACTACGGTATTTAACTGACGGAGAAAATCGATTGCCTCGAGGTTTTCTTTTCCGCCATATTTATTTGGTATCCACTCGCCAGGTTTTCGCGAATAATCCAGATAAAGCATTGATGCGACGGCATCCACACGCAAGCCGTCAACATGATACTTATCGAGCCAGAACATCGCGCTTGATATTAGAAAGCTTTTAACCTCATAGCGACTGTAGTTGAAGATGTAACTATTCCAGTCAGGATGGAAACCCTTGCGCATGTCTGCATGTTCGTAAAGGTGTGTGCCATCGAAATAGACAAGACCATGTTCGTCACACGGGAAATGCGAAGGCACCCAGTCTATTATTACACCAATGCCGTTCTGGTGAAGCATATCAACCAGATACATGAAATCCTGCGGTGTGCCGTAGCGGCTTGTCGGTGCAAAATAACCTGTAACCTGATATCCCCATGAACCATAGAACGGATGTTCTGTTACAGGGAGGAACTCAACATGTGTGAAGCCCATCTTTTTCACATAATCCACCAGTTTTTCGGCAAGCCACGCATAGCGCGGGAATTTATTTTCTTTGCCGGCTTCGCGCATCCAAGAACCGAGATGGACTTCGTAAATTGAGATAGGCTTGTATGCGAGTTGCGTTCTTTTCTGCGTTCCATCCATTTTTTATCGCCCCAGTTGTAGTTTAAGTCCCAGACAATGGACGCGGTTGCCGGCGGTGTTTCGTGGTAAAAACCGACCGGGTCGGCTTTATCTACCTGATAATCGTGAAATTTTGAATGAATATGGTATTTGTAGCGGCTACCAATTGTTACGCCGGGGATAAATCCCTCCCAGATTCCGCTGGAACCCCTAGGGTGAAGACGGTTTTTCCCTTTTTCCCAGTTATTGAAATCGCCTATGACACAGACGGACTTTGCATTTGGCGCCCATACGGCAAAATAAACTCCGTGAACGCCATTATGAACCGCCGGATGCGCTCCCAGTTTTTCGTAAATATGGTAGTGTGTCCCTTCATTAAACCAGTGAAGATCGTCCGGACTTAACAATGTAAAATCTCGCATCAGAACAAATTTTCTTTATAACCGGTTTCAAATCAAGATAAATCATTGGTTAATCTGCCCGATTTGGCAGAAATTATGAGGTGATTTTTCTGCTCCAATTTTTAAAAGCCGATGTTTGCGCGCTTTTATCATCAGGCGGATTTTGCCGGATTGATTACTGTGATTTGGATAATTTGGTTTGTCCGCATATCCAGTGACGGGACGCTTATAGAAGCCAGTTTCGGATATACGGCAAAAAAGTCGTCAGAGCAAATGCCCTCAGATAAATTAATTATCTAATTTTTTCCAAACTGTTTCCAGTAAAGTTCCTTAAATGGATTTACAGGTGGCGGTGTTACATTTTCGTTTTCAAGGCACGGCAGTATTTCTTCCCACCATTTATCGTAGGCTTTACGCATTTCAGCCACGACTTCGGGGTATTTATCGATGACGTTTTGGGTTTCGCCGGGGTCATTCCGAATGTCGTAGAGTTCTTTGTTGTTCACTAACCGGAAACGGCTGTTTCTGACTGCGAAATTTCTGTATTTTGATTCTTCAGCTTTGCCTTTTTCCCACCTGCCTACATGGATGAACAAAAACCTGTCATCCCATGGAGCCTGCGGATTTTTGAGGAGGGGAACGAGACTTCTGCCATCAAGTTTAAGACCTTCGGGAATTTTAGCCGAGGCGATTTCGGCAAGCGTTGGAAAGATATCGACATGCGCCGTGAGTTTGTCCACATCCACGCCTTCCGGCAAAACCCCTTTCCATCTGAAAAACGCAGGGACACGCGTTCCGCCCTGATAAGGTGTTCCTTTCATTCCACGCATACCGGCGTTGTATAAGTCCCTGATTGGGTGGCCATTATCAGTCATAAAGATTATCAGTGTATTTTTCTCAAGCCCCCACTGCCGGATTTTTTCGAGCAGTTTCCCGATGTTTTCATCAATATTGCTAATCATACCGTAATAAGCCACAGCGTTACTGCTGAGTCCCGAATCTTTATACATCGCCGCATATTTTTCCGGGCAGACATACGGCGCGTGAGGCGCATTTGGCACAAGATAACAGAAAAACGGTTGTTTTCCGTCTTTAACCTTTTCAATCCATTTTGTTGCCTGTCCGAAAAATACATCCGTACAAAAGCCTGTTGTCTTTTCGAATTTTCCGTTATGGAGGATTGCCGGGTTAAAGTAAGTGTTGCCGGGTGCGTCGCCGCAACTGCCGGGATAAGTCTGACCAATGCCACCGCCGCCGTGGATGAATACCTCGTCGAATCCGCGTTTGTCGGGTTGATATTGTGGTTCATCACCAAGATGCCATTTACCGAAGATTCCTGTCGTGTAACCGGCAGATTTCAGAACCTGCGCAATTGTTATGGATTTCAGGCTTAATCGTTCGCGTTCATAAATTGTATGAGTAACGCCCGAACGGAACTCGTGCTTTCCTGTCATTAATGCCGCCCGTGTCGGTGAACAGGTTGGCGAAACCTGAAAGTCAGTGAACCGGACGCTTTCTGTGTAAAGTTTATCGAGGTTTGGTGTTTTAATAATCTTGTTGCCGTGGCAACCAAGTTCGCCGTAACCTTGGTCGTCTGTCATTATTAAGATAATATTTGGCTTTGGCGGAAATGACGGCTGTTGAGATAATCCGTGAAATACCGGAATCACCAGCAAAAGCAATAACGATATTTTTGAGACACAGGTTTTCATAAGTTAAATAATGACATCATGAGTTTGTAAATCAACTCTGTTTTTAATCTGTTAGAGACTGGATTTTTGCGACAAAAGTGGGTAGTGGGAAGGCGAGATAAGACAATATTAAGTAAATCGGCACGGCTAATTTCTTGTCCAGATCCGTATCCAGATTCTCTGAGGGGCATGGAGGAAGATTTCGCGGATTAATTCGTCCATGCTTGCTGCTTTTGGCTCGTGGACTCTCCTTGCAAGTATCATTGAGATGAGAAGCACAACTGACGCTGCAGTGAAGAAAATAGTAAATCTGTTCCATTCAAGCCCAAGCCATGAAAAAGTTTTTCCGCTACATGCGTCAATTAGCATACCCCATCCGATAGGCGCAAGACCCATTGAGAGGCAGCTTAACACCGAAAACACAGCGAAGAACTGGTCGCGCCATTTTTCCGGAATGGTCGTCATTGCAAGCCGCGTATTTGCCATGTTTATCAGCGAGGAGCCAAGTCCCATCAAAAACTGAAGCAGGAGGAGGTTTGAAACGTTGGCGCCGAGGTATTTGCCAGCGGTTAAAATCCAACCCAGCAACATAAACAGCCATAATCCCATCGAGAACAGGATTACCGGTTTGCTGCCCAGCGCATCAAGTCGCGCGCCAAGAAACCACAGACTGCTAAGCCCGCCAAGGAATGAAACCGAGGTTATGACAAGGATTTTGTCCGAAGGCATTCCTAGTTCGGAACGCATGAATGCAACCACAAACGCGGACATTCCGCCATAAATTGCAGACCATACGACAACCATCAATAACAGTTTACGGAACGGTTTATGAGATTTGATTTCATCCCACGGAATCGGAACGCGCCCTTCATTTTGAGACTCGCGAACCTCAGCGTCGGGCATTTTTTTAAGAAAATTAAGGCTTAACGCGCCCATGACAGCGCTAAAACCAAAGAGTATCGAAAACTGCCATGGTTTTGGGTCTTTTCCCAGACACCCTGCGCATAAAAGGAAAGTGATGCAACTTGCTATGTTCACGCAGGCGGCATCGCGGGCAAGGTATTTTCCACGGACTTTTTCCGGAACAAGGGAGGCAATCCAAGGCAACCATGCGGCACTGGAAATGCCGCGGGAGAGATTGAACCCGAACAAAAATAGCAGCAACAAAGAAAGTTGAACTCGTTGGGATAAGAATCCGCCGAGCAACGGCACTGCTGCCATTGCAAATATGAACGCCACGCGCATGCCCCATCCGGCAAAAACAAACTGACGGTATCCAACCTTGCTTATATACTGCGAGGCTGGGATCTGGAAGATAACAAGCAACGGCATCATTCCTGTAATGATGCCGAGTTCTGTCGCGCTTGCGCCGAGCGTCTTCGCATACAAAATCATCGGACTGTTCAGAATTATCTGAAACGAAAACGCATTAAATACCGCAAACAAGTATGCATTGTGAAAGCCCGGCGGAAATAACGCGCTATCTCCGCGTTTCAATATTTTATTCATTCGCGATTCATCAAAATTATATTTAAAAAATTACCCGATAAAATATTATTTCAATAGTATGAGCATCTTATTTGATATTTACCAGCAGGTTGCCATCCGACAGGCGGTCTCGCAGGTTGAACAGGCAAAGAACAACATTGATAAACTTCGCGACGAAATCCGAGTTCTTACAAATCGTTGTGATACACTTGCGCTTGTGTGTCAGGCGCTGTGGGAAATTTTAAAAGAAGAAAGGGGGTTAGACGACGAGCGTATCCTTAAAAAGATACAGGAGATTGACCTTCGCGATGGCGTTGCTGATGGCAAGATGACGGGAAAGCCCGTGCTGTGTCCGAATTGCGGCAGAACAAACAATACCCGCAGAGCCACCTGCATTTACTG
>JGI24721J44947_10004509_pt1 | contig 19343 bp, 17 predicted proteins | sample YelNatPaOPGAMG01_FD_44947 | JGI IMG/M metagenome (IMG submission 44947) | reverse complement strand
CAATCCAGAATCCACTGTACAAGGCTTGCTGCATCCAAAGCTGACATCTGGTTTTTGAGGTTGCATCCAAAGGTTCTTGAGCTTGAGTTTGCCAATTGTACTGGAAGACCAGAAAAGGCAAATGCCATAGATCAGTTTTTAAGAGATGATGTTACAGAGGCTGAAATGAAAGAGTGGAGTAAGGTTTTTAAATTTATCCCCAGGAGATTGACCAGGGATGAAAAAGAAGAGTGGCTTTCGCAGTTTAAAGAAGTATCACTTGGTTCTGATGCTTTTTTCCCCTTCAGGGATAACATTGACAGGGCTTACAAAAGCGGAGTAAAATACGTAGCTCAACCAGGCGGTTCGGTAAGGGATGATCTTGTAATAGAGGCGTGTAACGAGTATGGTATGGTAATGTGTTTTACAGGTGTAAGATTGTTTCATCACTAACAAAAGTAAATCTTTCAGTTTTTTTAGGATAAATATAAACTATGAAGAATAAGTCAAAAAAGATTTTAATTGTCAAAATTGGTGCGATTGGTGATGTAATAATGTGCCTGAATACAGTAGAATATATAAAAGGTAAAAATAAAGAAACAAAAGTTTTCTGGCTTTGCGGAAAAGGAGTAGAAGAAATTTTAAGACTTTATGGTAAAATTGATTATATTATTTCCATCAATGAGGAAAAGCTATTTAAAGGAAATTTTTTGGAAAGGATTGCTGAGATTTTTAGTCTATATAGAAAATTGTGGTTTAATTTTTTTGATCTTATATTTATAGGGCACAGTGATATAAGATATAGAATTCTTTGCTTGCCATTCTTTTGTAAAATTAAAAGGGTTTTTAAAAGAAACAAAGGAAGAAGTGGAATCATTCCTGGAAGATACCATGGATTTGAATATATTAGAATTCTTGAAGGAGAAGATTATTCTAGAAAGGAATTTTTTACTTTTCCAAAACTATTCTATAATCTACAAAGTGAATTCAGTTTTCTTGTCGAAAAAAAAGCTAGGCGTATAGTTTTAGCTCCAGGTGGAGCTAAAAATTATTTAAGAGATGATAAAGTAAGAAGATGGCCCATTGATTACTATGTAAGACTGGCAAACATGTTAATAGAAAACAAATTTGAAGTTATTCTTATTGGGGCTGTTTCTGATAAATGGTGTGAAAAATACTTTACAAATATGAAACTAATTAATTTAATTGGTAGAACCAATGTTAAAGATTTGATTGCTATATTTAATCATTCCGATTTTCTTGTGACTCATGATAGTGGTCCGCTACATTTAGGAGTTATTAGTGGAATTAAAGTTATAGGTATTTTTGGTCCAACAATTCCCTATGAAAAACTTCCAGGATTGTCCCATATTGATTTTGTATGGGGTGGAAGAAAGCTGGCTTGTTCTCCTTGTTATGATGGAAAAGATTACGCTCTATGTGATGAAAACAAATGTATGTATGAAGTGACTCCAGAGATTATTTTTGAAAAGATTATAAAGAATGATTCAAATACTTAAAATCCCTTGAGGAAGTTGCATCGTAATGCAGTGGATTGAACCGTGTTGATGAATTAGAGGTATCGAATCAATCATTACAATCTCTTTTGCCGGAAATGCTTGTTTTATAATTTCTATGGCAAGGAAGTCTAACTTTTTATCTCTATACGAAGGTAATAATAATGCTTCGTTAGTAATAAGGAAGTTTGCATATGTAGATGGTAATCTGCCATTTTTATCAAAAACCACAGGTGCAAACGGTAGCGGAAGTATATTAAACATGTTTTTTAGATTTTCAATCTCCTCTTCCATTCTTTTAAGCTCATTGTAATGCGGATCAGATTTATCCTCTGGCGGTGATACATAGAGAATTGTATTTTCGGATGCAAACCTGACAAGCGTATCTATATGTGAGTCTGTATCATCCCCTTCAAGGTAGCCATTTTTTATCCATATTATTTCCTTTGCACTAAGGTATTCTTTTAGTTTTGTTTCAATTTCTTCTTTTGAAAATTCCGGGTTTCTGTTTGGTGAGAGAAGGCATCTTTCTGTAGTAAGTATTATACCTTCCCCGTTTGTTTCAATTGCACCCCCTTCAAGCACAAAGTTTAGAGTTTTAAGTCGAGAGTTTTTAAAAAAACCATTTTTGTAAAGGTTACGGGTAATAAGATTGTCAAAGCAGGCAGGAAATTTTAAACCCCAGCCATTGAAGGTGAAATCAAGGATTTCAAAGCCATCTTCTTCCTTTAATACTAAAGGGCCAAAGTCCCTTGCCCAGGTATCGTTATAGGAAATTTCTGCAAATACTATGTTTGAAATGTTTACTTTTTTTTTCTTTAATTTTTTCTGAAGTTTTTCAGTGTTGTAAGTTAATACAACAACTTTCTCAAATTCCGAAACAACCTTAACCAGTTCAATGTAGGTATCTTCAACATCTTTAAGAATACAGGCCCAGTCAGTGTGTTTATCAGGCCATGCTATTAAAATACCATCCTGCTTTTCCCACTCAGCGGCCAGTCTTTTTGCCACATAAGTTCCTTAAATACCTTAAGTATTAAGATCATTTTGCAATATATCTCTCTGGATTTTGTTCAAATGCCTCTTTGCATTCCTGTGAACAAAAATAGTATGTTTTGCCATTCCATTCGTATTTTATTGCATTTTCTTCTTCGACTTTCATTTTGCAAACAAAATCAATATGTTGCATTTCTTACCCCCTTTCTTTAGTTTGATTTGATAATAATAAAAAAATTTCTTTTTGTCAATACCCTTTTCAGTTTACTATTTTTATCTCCAGTATTCTATCAACTCTAAAGACTCTTTCCTCTTTTCTTAAATTACAAAAGGCCTTAAGCCCTAAAAATTTTTTACCNTTGTAATCCATTTCACCCACAGAAATTGGTATTACTTTTCTTCTACTTTTCTCATCCTGTTTCTTTANATAGGTTATTTCAAGGTTTTGTCCGTTATTTATTGCCTGCTCAATTATACTGATCTTTTGTTTTAAAGGCAGCTTTTTTTCAGACTCTGTCCATCTGGCCTGTGTCATAAATTTTATGATCTTTCTATCAATGAAAATGTGCGACTTTTTAAGAGGTTTTACAAGAAAAAGTCCTTCAAGTGAAGTGCACCTGCTTAATGCTACGTAGATTTGCCCGGGGGAAAAGGCNCCTTTGCCCACATCCAGAACTACATGGTTAAAAGTTTTNCCCTGAGACTTGTGTATAGTAATTGCCCATGAAAGCTTTAAAGGATACTGAATAAAACTTCCAATCTTTTTCTTCTTTATTGCTTTTTCTTTTTCATCAAAGCGATACTCATAAACATCCCATTCAAATGGTTCAACATAAACAATGTTATTGTCTTCTGTAAGAACTTTTATTGTTTCATCTTCGAAACTTTCAACTCTCCCAATTGTGCCGTTCACCCAGAGCCCATCTTTTGAGTTTGTAAGAAGCATAACCTGTGCATTTTTTTTCAGAACTAAAATCTCATCAGTGGGTAATTCTTCAACATTGAAATTCCCTGTAATTTTACCAGGAAATTCATACTTTTTCCCCTTAAGTTCTGAGAGTTTCTCCTCATTTATTTTTCTTGCCATCTCATTGTAAGGGGTAAGATAAACAGGCATAACATCATTATCTATCTTTGCATTAGAAATTAACCTCTGATTTAAAAAATCTATATCACTTTGAGAGACTTCCCCGTTTCTTATTTTGTTAAGTATTTCTATAAAATTCTCATCCTTTTGCCTGTAAATCTTTTCAAACTCAACAATTTTCACATTCAGTTGGGGATAACACCTGGCAGAAAAGAAGTAGGGTGAATCATAAAACATGGAAAAAATTTCTTTCTCCCTCGATGTAACAACGGGGGGAAGCTGGTATAAATCCCCTACGAATAAAATCTGTTTTCCACCAAATGGTTTTTGAGTATTTAATGTGGTTTTTAAAACTTCATTTATAAGGTCAAGCAAATCAGCCCTTAACATTGAAACTTCGTCAATAACAATTAAATCAAGGGATTTGTAAAGGTTCTTTTTCGTTTTAGTCTGACGGGAGATAATTTTTTCAATATCTGACATATCTTCATGAGGAAAGATACTGAAAAATGAATGAACTGTCTGTCCACCAACATTCAGAGCAGCAACACCGGTTGGAGCAAGCACAACCATGTTCTTGTTGCTGTGCTCTATGAAATACTTAAGAAAAGTGGATTTTCCTGTTCCTGCTTTTCCAGTTAAAAAAATGTTTTCACCATTTTCTAAAAGCTTTAAAGCATTTTTAAAATCTTCATTCAGTTCAATTTTCATAAAATTTCTCGCGGCAAAAAATTTCATTACTATTTTAATTACCTGATTGTGAAAAATCAATTAAAGCAAGTAGGATTTTGCGATAAAATTTTTCTTTGACTTAAACTTATTTTTGTCTTAAAATTTTAAGTTAATCTTTTCAAGGAGATGACAGGTGAGTTTCAAGCTGGAGTTGAAGAAACTTATTGCTATGGCTATTAAAAAAGAATTTGAAAAAGATGTAGAGATTATACCGATAACTTACCCTGAGATAAAAGATTATGGAGATTATTCAAGTACCGTGGCATTATCAAGTGCCAGGGTATTAAGAAGATCTCCAAAGGAAATTGCAGAAAAAATTAAATCCCTTTTGATGGAACAACCTTACTTTAAGGAAATTGAGGTTGCAGGGCCTGGTTATTTAAATTTTTTTCTTTCAGATAGTTTTCTTGAGAAGGAGATAGAAAAGGTTGTAAGTAATTCGAATTATGGGGGCTGTGATTTTTTAAAAGACAAAAATATCTTACTGGAATATGTTAGTGCTAATCCGACAGGACCTTTGCATATTGGGCATGGAAGGTGGGCAGCAATTGGTGATTCGATAGCAAACGTTTTGGAATTTTGTGGGGCGAATGTTTTCAGGGAATTTTATATAAACGATGCAGGTAATCAAATAGATTTACTTATAAAAAGTGTTGATGCGGTAAGGGCAGGCCTTCCCATTCCAGAAAATGGGTACCATGGTAGCTATATCAATGAGCTTGCCAGAATGAATGGTAATCCTGTGGAAAATATATTAAATATTCAGAAGAAAACTCTATCAGATTTCAGGGTTAATTTTAATAACTTTTTTTCTGAAAAACACCTTCATGAAAGTGGGGCTGTGAAAGAAACCCTTGAATTTTTAAAGAAAACAGGTCACTGTTATGAAAATGAAGGTGCACTCTGGTTTAAAACTACTGAGTTTGGTGATGATAAAGATAGAGTTTTAATTAAATCGGATGGGGAGTATACCTACTTTGCTGTGGATATTGCTTACCACAAGAATAAAATTGAAAGAGGATTTAATACCATTGTTAACATACTGGGAGCTGATCACCATGGCTATGTAAACAGGCTTACTGCGGCGGTGAAAATATTTTCAAAGGAATTAAAACGGGATGTTGATTTTAAAATAATCATCGGGCAGCTTGTTTCTCTTTATAGAAATGGAGAACCTGTAAGAATGTCCAAGAGAACAGGAGATATGATAACCCTTCAGGAAATTATGGATGAAATCGGAATCGATGCTTCAAGGTACTTCCTTGTGATGCGAAAGGCAGATACACCACTGGAATTTGACATTGAGGTGGCAAAAAAGCAATCTGATGAAAATCCTGTTTTTTATGTTCAATATGCTCACGCAAGAATTGCTGGGATTTTAAGAAATCTTGGTAGACAGATAAATCCAGTATTTGGTGGTATAATTGAAAATGAAGATGCAAGAACACTTGCAGTTAACATAATCAGATTTCCTGAGATCTGTATTGATTCTGCAGTTAGCTATGAGCCTCACAGAATCACTCAGTATCTTGAAAATCTCGCATCTTCCTTCCATAAGTTTTACAATTCATGCAGAATTATAACAGAGGATGAAAGTGTTAAATCCAGAAGACTTGCACTTGTTTATGCCACCAAAAAGGTTTTAGCTACTGGTTTAAAACTTATAGGTGTAAGTGCGCCAGAAAAAATGTAGGAAAGTTGTTTTTTCAGTTGAAGTGTGTTAATTTTAATAATGGAGGGTAAAATGAAAAGGAATTTAAGACTCTTTTTCTACTTGGTATTTATGTTTATTTTTTTACTTTCCTTTTCAAAGGACAGAGATATTTCTTATACTCTCACGATGTATGTGGGGGATGTAAAGGTTTCAATGGATAATTCAGCTTCCTGGATTCCAGCAAAGGCTGATATGAAGTTGAAGGAAAATTCTATTGTAAAAACTGGTAGGGAATCCAGTTGTGACATTATGATTCCTAAAAAAGGGATGTTTAGAATTGTAGAAAACAGTCTGGTTGTAATGAGTAAAATCAGAGAAAAACTTGAGGAAATAAAAATTAAGAAAGGCAAGGTTTTATTTTCCATTACAGGAAAAATAAAAGATGATGAAAAGTTTTCTATTCATACTGAAGTTGCTATAGCTTCAGTTAGAGGAACAAAGTTTATAATTCAGACTGATGAGAAAAAAGTTAAGTGTTCAGTGGCTGAAGGTAGTGTGGTAATAAGGAGAAATATAACTCTTCCTGTTGAAATTGAAGATGAAGAAATAACTTCAAAACTTGAGGTTGTGGCAGGGGCAAATCAGGAAATAGAACTTACTATGGATGAAAATAAGGCTTTAGAGAATCTTTTGAACAGAGTTAAAGACAATATGAACGAATTTAAAAGGATTCTTTCTCAATCCCAGCGAGAAACGCAAAAAAAAGTCAGGATGATAAAGAATGTTAGAAGAGTTTTAGAAGAATTACATCAGTTTGAAGAAGTACAAAATCAGGATGAGACTCAGGAAATGGATGAAACAGAGGAATTGATTGAAAGGGTAAAACAAAAATAGTTTCAATCAAAATAGTAGAAAAATTTTAGATTAAAGCAATTATCCACTAAGTCTGAAGGCATAAAATCTAACTTTATTTCAAGATAAGAGTATCTTTTTGAAATACCTATTTCAAATGGATAGGCAGTAGAAAAAATAAAACCGTGATTGTAAGTTATGTAGACCATCAGGTCTTCTTTGAAGGTGGCAAGAATTAAGGTATTTTTCAGTAAATAATTTTCGTCAAGTTGAAAGGATGACTCAAATCCAAGTTTTATTTTGCTATAACAGATAGAATTTTTATAACCTATGGAAATGTTGTTTTTCTCTTCATAGTGGAAGCAAAACTTTCCGTATGGAGTTGTTATGTTTAAAATAAAACAGGGATTTATGTTATACCATTCTGTCTGGAGTTCTTTAATTGAGTTGTACTCGATGTAAATTCCCCCACCTATTTCAAATTCTCTGCCATAAAATAACAGAAGAGTTGAACTCATTCTGTTTAAGCTTATACTTTCCCCCTCACAATAAGCATTATAATCTTCTTTTGTGCTTTCGATTTTAAGTGGTTCAAATATTTTTACACTTGCAAAAGTGTTTAAGTTTTTATAACTTAAGTTTCCATCTAATGTAAGGTAGTAAAGCCCGCTTGCATCCCGTCCTGTAGAGATGGAGGTGAAAGTTTCAGAAAATAAAGTAGAAAAACAAAAGAGTATCAGAACTAATATACTATGAGTTTTTTTGAAACTTTTTCTCCATTGTAACGAAAAACAATTGTGTAAATTCCTTTTTGAAAGTTTTCTTCCCATACTATAAAGTCCTTTTTAGCAACTTCTTTTCTTATAATGTAGCCTTTTTCATTTATACAGTATATCTCTGTTTCAACAGGCAAATTGGCTATTTTCAAACTTTTTNCACCTTGAAGAGGATTTGGAAAGATTACAACTTTACTTAGATTTGTGGAAGTTGTCGAAATTTNCCAGCCATCTTTAAGGTAAGTAAAGTTTTCACTGACNATTTCATAGTTGTTAGTATAGCAAATTAATGTAGTAATNCCGTTTTTCACACTAAGAGTTTTATTAAGCTGGGTTGTATCATTTTCTTTGACTAACAAATTTCCATAGAAGTAAAAATTGGTTTTAAAACAAGGCAATACCTCTCTGTCTATTGAGTTAATTAAAGAAAGAGTTAAAATTTCGTTTGAAATGCTTTTGTCGGCAACGAAAATTTCTAAAAGATTATTTGTAAAGTTGTATATTAATATACCTTTTTCTGGCGAATTTTCCATGGCAAATGTAGCTTTTGTCTTTTTAAAGATCCTTTTTTTCTCTAAGTGAGATGTTCCCTGTATCACCCTTGCCAGTGCTTCATCGTCTATAGAAGTCGATTTCAAAGAGGATAAAAAGATTCCATCACCATCAAAATCCTTTCCATACTCAACAGAATCAACTACCTTACCCCCTTTATAAGGATGACCATCAAAAAGGTAAAGTAAGCCATTCTCGGCAATTCCATNTTCGGGAGTTACAATGATAAATCCATTTGAAAGAAAAAATTTTTCATTCCTTTCCATTGTTGTATTTGTCCTTGTAGNAAACTTTTTTATATTCTCACCATTTTTTGTTCTTTCAAGAAAGTAGAAGTTTGATAAATTAATGCTTTCTTGCGATATGTTAAGAAGTTCTACCCAGTCATCTGTGGAATTTATAGTTCCTCCTCCATCCATCCCAGTCCAGTTTCCACCACTGTAGTCAATTACAGGGTCGCCAACAAGTTCGTTTATAAAAATTTTATCGTAAAAAATTGAATTTTCATGGAAATCGATGAATCTTAAAATCAGTCTTGCTTCCCTGAATTCTAAGATAATATTTTCTCCATTCTTAAGTCCATAAGGAATGATCCAGCTTGTAGTGTAGAGATCACCATTTTTACTCAACGGAATTTCATCCCTGTAAAATGTTTTTGTTGTCTTTATGGTAATTTTTTTCTCTCCACTTGCTAATTTTGCTGTAAGGTTAACCTTTTCGTTAGGTTGAACAATAAGATTGCTTGAAAATATATAGCAAAGAGATGGATTTCCAGGAGAAAGCCCGCTTCTTATTACTTTATTGCTGGCTATAGAAAAGGAGTATGGAAGGTCATCTGGATACTCAAAATGAAGTTCTGGTGTTGAAAAGTCTAACTTTTCATTTATATGAATTTCAATTTTGTAAAGCTTGTTTTGCCAGCTATCATTCCATAAAGTTTCACTTTCAGGATGAAGAATCATACAGTTTGATGAGAATGGCAATAGTTCAGATGTATTTGTGTATTTTCTTGATATAACCACACATGTATCAAAAGGAAAGATAATGGTGCTAAAGCTTTTCAAATCAGGTATGTCCGTATTAATACTCCCCTTTTCAAGTTTTATTTTTACGTATGAGTTTTTGTTTGTGTAAATTATAAGTGAGATTTGACTTACATCAAAGCTATTTGTAGAGTTATTGTAAAATTCAATAAATTTTGATTCGCTTTCAAAAAACTTTCCCTTTGCTGTAAAGACTTCTGTAATTTCCATTGAAAATCCAGCAATTATAAAGAAGACTTGCAAAGCCAGTATAATTGAAAGAAGTTTTTTCATCTTTCAAGCCTCTTAACCCAGTAATTTGCCTTTTCAAAGTATATTGTATCTTTAGTATTGGGATTGCTTACAATTTGAAAGAATGTTGCAAGCGCATTTGTATTATCTCCATTTTCTTTTAGATATAAACCTTTCTTGTAAAGTAGACCTGCAAGTTTTTTTGTATAAATCTCTTTCTGAAGCTTATCATCTTTTGTCCTGTAAGCCATCGCCTTTTTTATTGCCCAGATTGCCTTATCAAAACTCTTCATCTCTTCATAGAGTTTTGACAGGTAGTAAAAAGTCCAGCTATCTTCTTTTATCTTCAGGGAATTTAACAGATAATTTTCAGATTCTTTGTAGTTTTTAACTTCAAGGTAACATTTTCCAATTCTTAAGTAAAGCTTTGATAATTCCTTAGAGTTTTCTATTTTTTCAGCAAGCTGTAAGTAAATTTCTAAAGCTCTTTTGACCATTCCCATGTCAAACAAAATGTCTCCATAGAGAATTTTTAATTTTTGGTTGTTTTCAAAGTAAAATAAGGCATTTGTAACAGTATCAAAGGCCTTATCTAATCTACCCCTTAGTTTGTAACATTCTGCCACCTGAAAGTAATAATAATAGTTATCGGGTTCTTTTGAAATACAGAGGTTGAAAAAATCAATTGCTTTTGTGTATTCTCTTTTTTTTTCTTTGTAAAGTGTGGCAATTTTTAATAAAATTTCTTTATTTTGGGGATCTTTCTGGTAAAACTGTAGGTAGTTTTGAAGATCTTCATCAATGCCTGAAAAAGTGAGATTTTTTAGTAGTAAGAGGGGAAGCATAAAAATCAGAAATTTTTTCATGACATCCTCCAGTAAATTTTTTAATAGTAAATTTTAAAATTTTAAAAGACTGTTTTTTAGTGAAAATTGTCATTTTTCGGCAGTGAAAAAAGTCATAATTTTTTGAATGGTAAAAAAAGAAATTTGATGTTATAATAATTAAAACAAAGTTCTGGAGGATAGCTTGATACTCAAAAGATATGAGGATTTTAAAAATTACAAAAGGACAGATACAAAGGAAAAAGAGAAGTTTATTCTAAGTACAAAAGCCATTATAGATGATGTGAGGGAAAATGGGGATAGTGCTCTAATAAAATACTCAAGAATGTTTGATAATGTAAATGTAGAAGATTTTAATTTTCTAACAACTGATGAAGAGATAGAATCCGCGATAAATTATGTGAAAGAGAATTACTCTGAAATATTTGAGCTTTTTTTAGAAGCAGCAAAGAATGTGAAAGAATTTCACGAAAAACAGCTTGAAACGTCCTACTCCTTTAAAAAAGATGGAGCATTGATGGGCATGAAAGTTGAGCCTCTGGATAGTGTGCTTGCTTATGTGCCTGGGGGGAAAGCATTTTACCCATCGACTGCAATTATGAACATAGTGCCGGCAAAGGTTGCAGGAGTAAAAAAAATTTTTATGACAACCCCGCCAGACGAAAATGGAAGGGTAAAAAATCCCCTGTCCATAGCAATAGCTGTTGAGCTTGGAGTTGATTGTATATACAAGCTGGGTGGAGCCCATGCCATAGCAGCTTTTACATACGGTACGGAAAGTATCCCTGCTGTAGCAAAGATTGTTGGCCCAGGAAATATCTATGTTGCAACAGCAAAAAAACTTGTTATGGGGGTGGTTGGTATTGATTCAATTGCAGGACCAAGCGAAGTGATGATATTTGCTGATGAAAAAGCAAATCCCGATTGGGTGGCAATAGATCTTTGCGCTCAGGCAGAACATACGGGTGATAATATGTTAATACTGGTTTCTACTTCTATGGATTTTATTAAAAAAGTTGAAAGTTCGTTGGAAAAAATACTACCTTCCTTGAAAAGAAAAGAATTGATAAGAAAATCTCTCGAAAATTTCGCTTTTTCTGTTTTTGTTAAAAATTATGAAGAGGGTTTTGAAATTGTAAACCTTGTCGCGCCAGAACATGTAGAGGTTATAATAGATATGGATGTCTGGAGTATATTAAAGAATATAAGAAATGCCGGAGCAATATTTATTGGAGAATTTACTCCTGTTGCCCTGGGTGATTACTTTGCCGGGCCAAACCATGTTCTTCCTACGAACGGCACGGCTGTTTTTTCTTCTCCACTTGGTGTTTATGATTTTGTTAAAAGAAGTAGCTTTCTTTCCGTGGATAAAAACTACATTTTAAAAAATGCAGAAAAGGTTGTAAAACTTGCTTTTTTTGAAGAACTTGATGCACATGCCAGTTCAATTCTTTTCAGAACAAAGTGATTTAACGTTGTTTAGTATTTTTGAGTTAAAAACATTTCCCCAGTTGCCAATAATAGTGGTCTTATCCATATCTTTAAGAGCGGTATTAAGCAAATTAAGGTATTCATCCCTTTTTATATCTTTTCCACCAAACATCTTAATATGCGGGGTAAAAATCTGTGAATCTATGAGTAAAAAATTGTGAGATTTTAAATTCAATGCAAGATAGACCAATCCAACTTTTGAAGCATTGGACATAATAGAAAACATGGATTCCCCGAAAAATATTCTGCCGAGTGAAACACCATATAAACCTCCTACGAGAACGTTATTATGCCAAACTTCTACAGAATGAGCAACTCCATGCCTGTAAAGGTTTATATAGGCTTCTTTCATTTCTCTTGTGATCCATGTCCCTCCCTTTGATAGATGAATGGATCTACATCTTGATATAACTTCTTCAAAATTTCTGTCAAATGTTATGCTGAAAATATTCTTGTTAAGTACTCTTCGCATACTTTTAGGTATTTTGAATTCATCGAGTATTATTACAAATCTTGGGTCAGGGCTCCACCACATTATAGGGTCTCCTTCTGAATACCACGGAAAAATCCCGTTTACGTATGCAAGAAGCAACCTCTCAATACTGAGGTCACCACCTATAGCAAGAAGCCCATTATCTTCAGATAGTTCAACAGGTGGAAATATAAGAGAGTCAGTAAGTTTAAAAACTGGCATTTCTTTTACCTTTTTAACAAAATTGAATTAATATGCTTAACATTTTTTCTCTTTTATTATATAATGTTTAATTAAGAAAATTCAAGTGGATATAGAAATGGAAAATATCTTTTCTTCACTAATAAACTGGTATATGGAAAACATTAACTATGGCACTGTAACTTTACTGATGGCTATAGAAAGTTCATTTATTCCATTTCCCTCTGAGGTTGTTGTACCTCCAGCTGCGTGGAAGGCTGCCAGTGGAGAATTAAATATTTATCTTGTGGTGTTTTTCTCTTCACTTGGGGCTATAATTGGAGCATTGTTCAACTATTATATTGCTATCCTTCTCGGTAGACCTTTGATATATAAACTTGCAAATACAAAATTGTTACATTTTCTTTTGATTGATCAGAGTTCCATTGAAAAGGCAGAGGGATATTTTCTTAAATATGGTAATATTTCAACATTTGTTGGTAGGCTTATTCCTGTAATAAGGCAGCTTATATCCTTACCTGCTGGTTTTGCAAAAATGGATATTAAACCGTTTTTGTTTTTTACCTTTCTTGGTTCAACTATATGGAATATTATTCTTGCTCTTTTAGGATATTTTTTCTACTTACAGAAAGATTTACTTGAAAAATATTACAGAGAAATTTCATACTTTTTACTTTTTTGTGGTATAATATTTTTTGGATACATTGTTTTTAAGATTTTTAGAATGGAGAAGAAGAAGGTATAGATTAATTTACATCTTTGATATTCAGAGTGTGTGAAATTTATCTGAAAATTCATTTTTTTGAATTTTCATCCTGATTTTAGCTTAAGGATGTGCTTTATTGATAAAGAGTTAGGTTTTACTTCACTATGCTCAGGATACTGTTTTAGTAAAAAAATTTTTTTGGACAGTAAAGGTAAGGTTGTAAATTTTTTAGATATTTGTTCTTAATTAAAAAGCAAAGGGAAAAGTTTAGATAAATCAATCGAGGCTATTATGTTAAGGATTGGAGTTGTAGGTACGGGGCACATGGGGAAATATCATATCAATACACTTTCTACAATCCCTGATATTTCTTTTGTTTCCATATGTGATAAGGACGAACAAACACTTAAGGAGCTTTCAGAAAGGTATGGTGTTAAAGCTTATACAGATTATAAAAAATTTTTAAACTCTGTTGATGCTACCATAATAGCTGTACCAACTTATCTTCATTACAAATTTGCTTCCGAAGCCATAAATATGGGAAAGCATGTTCTATTAGAAAAACCTATGACCAAAACTATTTATTTTGCTGAAAAGCTATTTGAACTGGCAATGAAGAAGAATGTTGTTTTACAGGTGGGACATGTGGAAAGGTTTAATGGAGCAGTCCAGGAACTTAAAAATATTGTAAAAAATCCTCACCTTATTCAGGCACAAAGGATGTCACCGAAGAGTAGAATAACAGATGTTGGAGTTGTTTTAGATTTGATGATTCATGATATAGATATTGTTTTGCTTCTTGCCGGTTCAAACCTTATTGATATTTCAGCTTATGGGAGCAGGGTTTATTCCAGCTTTGAGGATATTGCTTCTGCCACTCTTTACTTTGAAAATGGGACAATTGCGCATATTGCAGCAAGTAGAATTACTGAAAATAAAATAAGAAACCTGGCAATATCTCAGCAAGGCTCTTACATTTTTTTAAATTATGATACTCAGGAAATAACCATAACAAGGCAACCTGTTTCTGATTATACTGTTCTCAAGGAGGAAATAAAATACAAACAGGAATTTGTTGTAGAAAAGGTTTATGTTCATAAAGAAAACGCGTTAAGGCTTGAGCAGATGCATTTCATTGAATGCATAAAAGATGGTAAAGAACCAAAGTTTTCACCTGAGGATGATTTAGCCGCGCACAGGGTGGCAAAAAAAATAACAGATTGTATTTATAGAAACTGGAGAAAACAGTGACAATATCCGTTATAATTCCAACATTCAATAGTGAAGCAAAAAACTTACAATTGCTTCTTGAAAGTTTAAAAAACCAGAGTGTGAAAATAGATGAAATATTAGTTATTAATAGCGGTTCTTCGTTTGAAGTGAGTAAAATAACAGAAAAATATCAAGCATGTTTTTACTCCATAGAAAGAAAGGACTTTGATCATGGGGGAACAAGGACCTATGCTGGAAAAATAGCTAAAGGGGAAATACTTGTTTATTTAACTCAGGATGTAATCATTGAGAATGAGTTCTCCATAGAAAATCTGACAAAATATTTCAAAGAAAATAAAGAAATTGGTGCCACATATGGGCGGCAATTACCTCACAAAAATGCCAGTATATTTGCAAGGCACTCGAGGTATTTTATTTATCCCCCTGCTTCACACTTCTATTCAATAAAAGATATAAAAACATATGGTTTTAAAGCAGGATTCCTTTCCAATGCTTTTGCAGCTTATAGTAAAAACGCTCTGGAAGATGTAGGATATTTCGATGATAACATAATTGCAAGTGAAGATAATCTTTGCGGACTTAAACTTTTGCAAAAGGGATATGTTATTGGCTATATTTCTGATGCAAGGGTTTTTCACTCTCACAACTTGTCGGCTATTTGTGAATTTAAAAGGTACTTTGATATTGGAGCATTTCATAGCCTGAAAAAGGAATTATTAAAAGTCACTGGTTTCCCCCACAGAGAAGGATTAAAATATGTAATCTCCGAGATAGTTTTTTTAATAAAAGAGAGAAAATTTCATTTTATACCAGTTTCTTTATTTCGAAATATTGTAAAATTTATTGGCTATAGATTGGGCAGATTATGTAATTTTTTGCCATATAGAATAGTCTTAAGTTTAACTGCTAACAAAAGGTTCTGGGAAAGATTGAGAGAGAAGAAATAACTGTTTTAGTAGAAAAGATATAGCTTATGGTTTTTAATATGAAAAAAGAATTAAAAAAGAATATCAGAAAACTATGTGGTGTATTTTTTCTTTTTATTTTAGACATTATAGCATATTATTTATCTTTGTTTCTTGCCTCAACTACGAGAAATTTTATAAACTTTGTTTTTCCAAAGAAAATCCCCCTTCATATTTTTTCTTTTGAATATTATTCCTCTATTCTGTGGATTCCTGCAGTAATAATTATGGTATTTATTTTTGAAAGACTTTATACAAAAAGAGTTCCTTTCTGGGAAGAGGAAAAATCGATTTTAAAATCAATTTCCCTTGCAATGTTATTTGTATTCTTTTTTCTGGTTATAAGAGGAGTTACGGCCACAATTTCAAGATTAACAATGTTGTTTTTATGGTTTTATGCTATTTTTGTATTTTCAATTTTAAGATATTTTGGAAAGAAGTTGCTATTCAATTTAAAAATCTGGAAAGAAAATGTAATAATTATTGGCATTGATGAAAAAGCTATTAACATTGCTAAAAGTTTTATAAAACAAAAAGAACTCGGGTATAATGTGGTTGGGTTTTTATCCGATGATCATGAATCAAAAAGTTCTATACAGGTGTTGGAGAAAAATTTAAAGATTCTGGGAAATATAAAAAAAGCAAAATATATTTTAAATAAATTTAATGTTAATGTTGCGGTGATTTCGCTTGAGAATTACGATTACCCTTTTATTTCAGACATTGCTAAGAGCTTGCAAAGATATGTAGATACAGTAATGATAAGACCTGTTTTTTCGGAGATCGCCCAGTTGAATACTGAACTTCACTATATGTTTTTTGAGAAAATTTTGCTTATAAAGATAAACAACAACTTAAGATCTATCTTCAACAAATTTATTAAGTTTTGTTTCGATTATGCTGTAGCAATAATGGTTTTACCTTTTTTTCTTGTCTTAATTGGGGTGATTTCTTTAATTATAAAGCTTACCTCAAAGGGGCCTGTTTTTATTTTTCAAGATAGAATAGGTGAGAAAGGTAAGATATTTAAATGTATAAAATTTAGAACTATGTATGAGAATTCAAATGAAATTCTTAAGGAGTATCTTTCAAAGAACAGGGAAGCTGCCTTGGAATGGAAAGAATATAAAAAACTAAAAAAATTTGATCCAAGGGTCACAAAAATAGGAAGATTTTTAAGAAGAACATCCCTTGATGAGCTTCCACAGATTTTTAATGTTTTAAAAGGAGAAATGAGTATTGTTGGACCAAGACCTTACCTTCTTGAAGAAAGAAAAGAAATGGAAGAATTTTTAAACATAATCTTGCTTGCAAAACCCGGTATTACTGGTTTATGGCAGGTTTCGGGACGTAACGATTTCAAATTTAAAGAAAGAATGGAACTTGAAGCCTGGTATGTTGAGAATTGGTCTATATGGTTGGACATCATAATACTTTTAAAAACTTTTCTGGTCATTTTAAAAAGTAACGGTGGATATTAGGAACGTATTATGAAAAAATCTATAGTTTTACTTTCGGGTGGATTGGATTCGGTTATAAATTTTAAAAAGGCTTTTGATGAAACTGATTTAGCGTTCATACTTACCTTTGATTATGGTCAGGCAGCAAAAAATAACGAGATAGAAGCCGCAAAGTTAATATCACAAAAATTCAATATAAAGTTAGAACTTGTAAAGCTTGATTTTCTTGACAAACTCAATGAAACTCTTAAAAATAATATTCTAAATTTTAATACTCTAAAATTTGATGATAGAGAATATTTACTTCAAACAGCAAGATCAGTATGGATACCAAACAGAAATGCTCTGTTTATAAATATTGCTGCATCTTTTGCTGAGAAGTATAAAATAGATTACATAGTTACTGGATTTAATAAAGAAGAGGGAAAAAGTTTTCCAGATAACACAAAAAAATTTCTTGCACAGGTCAATAAATGTTTAAAGATTTCTACAATGTTTCATCCAGAAGTGAAAAGTTATACAATAAATATGACAAAGAAGGAAATTGTTAGATTTGGAATTAATATAAATGCCCCATTTGAATATATCTGGAGTTGTTACAGAGGCGGTAGCAAAATGTGTGGAAAATGCGAATCCTGCCAGAGACTCAAAAGGGCTTTAAAAATGAACAATTTTTATGATGAGTTCTGTAAAGTTAATATATGGGGGTTTGAGGAATGAAAACTTTTTTTGTTGAAAAAGAGCTTGTTTACGATGGGACACAGCTTTGTTCTCACTTTGCTTACAAAAATTTTAATATAAGCGGTGATAGTATTGTTGGATTTTCAGGTCCGGTTAATGTTCGACTTTCAGAAATGGTTGATATTGAGGATGTTATTGCAAAAGAGCCAATATTGTCTGATTTGATGCTAAATTTTATCATTGAGGTTTTTGATTTTGAGTTGAAAGGACTTATCTGCCTTCAAAGACTGTTTATATGTATTTTAAAGGAGCTTATAGAGAAGGATTGTGGGAAAAGTATAGAAAGAAAAGGAGATGATTTGTTTTTTTCAGGTAGAAAGCTTTCTGTTTCAATTGCTACAAAAAGCCCGATATCAGGTCTAATTCACACAGCCTTGAATATTAAAAACACAGGAACACCAATTCCTGTTGCTTCCCTTGAAGAACTTAACATAGAACCACATAATTTTGCTTTAAGGGCAATGGAAAGTTTTGCCAGAGAATATGAAAGCGTCCTTTTTGCAAGGACCAAGGTTAACTGGGTGAAATGAAATGAAGGGGTGAAACAATGGAAACAGCTATCTTACTTTTAACCTGCAAAGATCAAAAGGGAATTGTTGCTGAAATTTCAAACTTTATTTATAAAAATAATGGAAATATTATTCATTCTGATCAGCATACTGATTTTGAGACGAATACTTTTTTTATGAGGATTGAATGGGAAGTGAAAGATTTTTTAATTGCTCCTGAAAATATTTTAAAAGAATTTTCTTCTATAAAACAGAAATTTAATATGGATGTCCAGCTTCACTTCTCTTATGAGAAGCCAAAAATGGCAATAATGGTTTCAAAGTTAGATCACTGCCTTTATGAAATACTGCTAAGACAAAAGTCAGGTGAATTAAAAGCCGAAATTCCACTTATAATAAGTAATCACAATGAGTTGAAGCCAATAGCTGATTATTTCAATATAGATTTTTTTGTATTTGAAATTACTCCCGAAAACAAGCTGGAACAGGAAAAGAATGAAATAGAGCTTTTAAAAAAGTATAATATTGACCTTATTGTTCTTGCAAGGTATATGCAAGTACTTTCACCATATTTTGTCCAAAATTATAGAAATAAAATTATAAACATTCATCATTCATTTTTGCCGGCTTTTGTGGGAGCAAAACCATACCACCAGGCTTATCAGAGGGGAGTAAAGCTTATAGGCGCTACAAGTCATTATGTGACAGAAGAACTTGATAACGGGCCAATTATTGCTCAGGATGTTGTGGCTGTAAGTCACAGGGATTCACTTGAGGATTTTATTAGAAAGGGGAAGGAAATTGAAAAAACTGTTCTTGCTAAAGCTGTAAAATACCATCTTGAGAATAAAATTCTCGTTTTTAATAATAGAACTGTAATTTTTGATTGATCCTCAGGACTTCATCGATAAAGTTTTGTAATTTATTACCTGGCAATGACTTGCCTTACCTTGCCATCCTTGCGAACATTCTTGACAATCTGAACAGAAATCTTGTTTGTGTTTGGAGATTTTTTCGTTCTTATAAACATAGAAAAAATTATAACATAAAAAATAGAGAAAGTCAAGAGAAATGCTAAACATATTTTCATATTAGGCACTACAAGAGGAATTTACACCCCTTCATCTTGCTAATTGTAGAAAATACAATACATTTTTATTTTTTATCCCAGCGTTTTTGCCCATTTTCCGATGAAGTCGGGAAAAACTATCCCTTAAGTATAATTTTTTAACAACTCTTATACTTCTCTGAAAAAAGAATAGGGAAATTTTAAGATATTTTCTAGATATTAGATGTGATTT
>JGI24721J44947_10004502_pt1 | contig 19362 bp, 17 predicted proteins | sample YelNatPaOPGAMG01_FD_44947 | JGI IMG/M metagenome (IMG submission 44947) | reverse complement strand
TTCAAAAATCAATTTCATAGCCAATTCTTCCCATCAAATCGGTTGTCTTCAAGTTGTCCAGAAGATTGATGAGAAAATAAATATTATTGCGACTAGTTAAATAGTAGTTAATCAGCAAATTCAATTGATCCAGTTTCGCCTGAGCCGATGGGATGAACAAATGCTGGTAGTACGCTCGGAAATATGCCTGCGCAATCAAACGAAGAGTAGCGGTAACTGTGTAAAACTCATCTGTCAGATTAAACATAGTTCTAGCAGTGTAATCGGCAGAGAAGGTAAAAGTGCTGAGAGGGGTAACCGAGAAACCAGTTCCCCGGTAAGTTAGTTTGCTTCCGAAGAAGCTACCAGTCGTCACCGTACCGTACGCAGTTCCCAGTCGTCCCAGGCGCCCAGAGAGCGTCAGAGAGTGATAGCGATTGATAAAAGCTGCTATTGGTCTATCATCATACTGGAACGAGTAGCCAAGATTCATTTGCGGAAGTAATTCCATTCCCCAGAAAAGTGTTAATACCCGCAATGCGTTTCTGCTCGGCGCAATGTTGCTAATTGTCGTCAGGCTTCCACCAAGACCTAAAGATGGTACAACTGACCGGTCGAATTTCCATGTGTAGCCAAGCATGCTGTATGTTGACCAGTAATTGTTTCCCCAGNCTAAGTACGAAAGCGGATAGTTGTATTTTGGAGACACATAGCTCACTGCTCCGTTGAACGAAAACCCTTTACCAGCACTTGCCGTTTGGAACTCGACGTCGGCAACCGGTGCTTCGTGCAGAACGTCGAACGTAAACTGAGCCTTAGCTATCCAGTTCGGAGAATATATACCCTGAAGGTCCAGTTGATATTGTGGCTGACCCGAACCACTAATTTGCGAAAGCCTNCTGAAATTAGCCTGTACTTGCGAATTACCAATGATGTGGCTTCCTGCTATCATAGTGTACAGATACTTCGATGGGGTTGTTTCTCCTGTGAATATGTTTTGTACAATGGGAGCCGCAAGACCCACGAGAAAAATCTTTGTTGGTCCGTTGTCAAAGTTATATTGCACCCCAAAGTCCATTTTGTCGGATATCAGCTTGGAGTAAAATGTATTCATGAGAAGATCCGTGAACTTAGCGCTCTCGGTAAAGAAGTATCTATTCTCTGAAACGTAGAACCGATTATTTAGTATGTTAAGCGAGTAACTATTTGCCGAAACAAAATTGAAATCAGGTCTGTACGCACCCATGAACCAGTGGTTTCCTGAGCTTATTTTTCCTTCAAAGCCAAAAGGAAGCTTCCACTTTTTTCCAGTGCGAGACAGGCGTTCAGCACGAAGGTACGGGAGCAAATACCCGCTTGCTGCAGGGAGCTTCGAAGACTTTAGGTGAAACGGAATATGGTACGTAAATTCCATATTCAAAGAGCCAGCTCCTGGCGGCATCGGCACAAGAGATGATGCCTCAAAAACTCCATTGGGCCTTCTAACCAAACCCCTGAGTATCTGGATTCCTATGGAGTCAACAGCTTTCCGAATCAATCCCCTCATCGGAATCCAGAACTGTGCGACCCAGAAGGTAGTATGTATTGTAGCTTTGCTTTCCCAGTTGTAGTTCCAAGCGGAATTTACCTGATTCACATTAGATATCTTGGCATCGTACTGAGTGTTTATGGAATTTATTACAAATTCATATCCGTCCTTCCCTTCACAATCAGGGTCAATAAGTATCTCCACCATATCATCGTTTTGCCAGTCAATTTGGTCTCTCTGAACACCAAAAGCGAGGGGTCTGTACTTAAAGCCACATTTGACGTAAACATAGAGCGTATCCCTTAGCTGTTCGACCAGTGCATGTATCGGATAGCTGGATACTCCCCCGTATTCGGGGTAAAATGTATAGAACTTATCAAAGCTGATCGCACTTGCATTCTCTTGCGCGAAAACCAGCTTCTGAAAAGGATCAAACAGACAAATCAGCGCAGTACAAATTGAGAGCAGATAGAGGTGGTGCTTTATTTGGTAGGTAACCAAATCAACCTCCATAGCTATCAATGGTCACTTGTATCTTCTTAATCTCTAAGAGAGAAAGCTTTAGCATCATTTCCTTGTCTATTAAGAAACCATTGGTCGTGATGTGTGAATCGTAGACATACTAAAATTTACGTTGTAACTGAAGAAAAGTTTCAGACAAATTGCTAAAAGACCAATTTCCGTTGAACCAGGACAAACAGTTCAATCATACTCCACTTGGTTTAGCTGCTTGATTTTTCATTTGCGTTAGCCTTACTTGATCGAACCCACCCTGTTTAACTTATACGTGTACTGATACACAGTAGCCCCCACTAGCTTTCCATCTTTAGCTACTGAAGCCTGCACAGCTTCAATGATATGACCCGTCCCAGGAAATATACAGATTCCACGATGCGGGGGTCTGAGTTCACCTGCAACCACAGAGCCTGAGGTATCAAAAAGGGTCACATACAAATCTGATGGAGTCAAGACATCCGAGGGGTTTCTCACATTGACATATTCAACTGCAAAGATTGAGCTATCCATCATTCCACCCGCCACTGGATGGTAAAATGTTTCAAAGTAGTCCATTTGATTTTTCCCTCTATCATAAGGCGAAAGCCCTCCGGGAAACTTCACAATTGGAGGGGCAAAACTACCGGTTTCTCTTCCCGGAGTGAAACAACAAATGACCCTCCCGACCGAATCTATTTTTACAATCCTATTGCATGTCGGGTCCACAACGTAGACTCTTCCTGTACCGTCATTCCACAATGCTCCGAACGTACTAGTGGCTTCAAATATCTCGAGCGCTCTGTCGCATGGATCCAGAATTTTCCGATTTACTTCTCCATTTACTGAAAAAACACCTACCAACGATTCCCCGTAGAGACTGAGTTCGGCAAAAAATTGGGATCCTATTTGCGCCACATCAACCGGGACAGCCGGCAATTTCACATCCTGAAACTTTGAGTATCCCTCCCCATAAAAAATCACGCACTTCGGAGGCATCAGGTTCACTGCGATAATAGAGCCGTCTGATGTCATTTTAAGTTTTTCAATCCCCTAATAAGAAGGCGAGAAAATTCAACTGAGTCAATGCCAACAGGTAAGAAAAATGCTCTTCTGTTTTCTCTTCCTGCAATCATATATATAGGCGAGAACAAATAAGGTTTATCTTGGCCAATTCCCAGGTTAGATCTCAGAAGCGAATCGGGAAGGGGATACGAAAACACCCATGGAAAATCTTTAAGCATCATCAAAGCCTTGGCGTGCTCAGTTTCTCCTCTGTAACCTATAAGCATCAATACCATTGAAATCTTCCCGTTACTAAGTAGATTCTTCAGAACGGGCATGTTGGTCTTTAAACAATTTAAGCACGTTTCAGAGCCAATTATGCCCATAACCATCGGCTTGGCAGTGTCATCCCTCACTTGGAAACGAAATTCCTGTGGAAGGAAATTCGTTCCGAAGCCATTTAGCAATTGAACTGCTTCATAGTATTGGNTTGCACTATCTNTNATTTTAACATACTCTCTACTTANAAAATAATGATCGAGGCCAATCCCAATTGATAAAAAGATTATAGCTATGGCTACATAGCTTGCGATTCTGAAATTGCGTAAGAATACCACGAAACATACTCCTTTTCATTTTTGTTTGTGTTCGATACGCGAAGTGAACCATCCAGTGTTATAATTTCCGCAGCCATGCCCTTGGGGAAAGGCAGCGCATGAAAGAGCTTCCTCTAAATCTTTAACTTCGGTCACTGACTGCCACCACCCACGCAACAGCTATAGTCCCCAGGCAGCCCACAAATGGTAACGGAGCCTACGCAAATTACTACCCCATATCTTGGTAATCCCCCCATCACAGACCTGGGTGGCAGTGTCAGAGCGGTAAAGACAATGCTAAGTACCACCAAAGTGGATATAATGAGATTTCTTGCTGAGAGCCTGCTACGCATGTTTTCACCTCCTTTCTCTGACAGACGTTAAGAGCGTCGACGCTCAACCCTTAAAGCAGCAAGAATTATGCCACAATAATCCCGCAAATTTCACTCACAGTCTTCACTTGTTAACAGACTTTCGCACCNTTGCGAANAAAAATTCGTTCAAATTCGCATCCGTGCGAATGNAAAATCATTCCAGGCAAATAAAATCCTCAACCTTTTCAAGGAAAGTGAGAAAAAAATATCACCACTTATCAGTCCTTTTCGCAAATTTGCGAACGCATCTATAAATCATGTCCTTNGATACCCCAAGTTCATCCATGACCTTTCTATAATCGCCTCTNTTTGAATTCATCGCTTCCCTTATCAGAATACTCCTGAAACATTTCTCCCTCTCCCTTAAACTCATAATGCCATTGTTATACAAAGGGCAGTCTTCAAACTTGTTAGAAGGCAAGTGTTCTAACTCCAACGTCTTCTCGTCTTCACCCAGTCTGAGAACCGAGCTCTCAATTACATTCCTCAGCTCTCTTATATTTCCAGGCCAGGTGTAACAAAGAAATCTCTCCATAACATTGACTGAAACTTTCACCTCTTTTTTAGTAAACTGATGGATGAAGTATTCGACAAAAACTGGTATGTCATCCATCCTCTCACGAAGAGGGGGAACAACTATCTCGATCACGTTTATCCTGTAATACAAGTCTTTTCTGAATCTACCTTCCCGAACCAATTCGTGCAGATTCTTATTCGTAGCACATATCAGTCGGAAGTCACTTTTTCTTACATCTGTTTCTCCTATCCTTCGGTATTCCTTTTGCTCAATAGCCCTCAGAAGCTTTACCTGCATGGGAACTGGCATCTCTTCGACTTCATCTAAAAAGAGAGTACCACCATCTGCAGCTTCAATCAAGCCCGCTTTGTCCTTATCTGCCCCTGTGAAAGATCCCTTTGTGTGACCAAAAAGTTCACTCTCGAAAAGGTTTTCGGGAATCGCTGCACAGTTTAAAGCAACAAATCCATCACCCCTTCCCCCCTTTGACTTCTCATGTATGTACCTTGCAAGGACCTCCTTACCAGCCCCCGTCTCGCCTATAATCAAAACAGGAGAGCCAGCCCTGGAGGCTCTCAACGCTTCGTGCCACATCCGGTGAGATGTCTCAAGAAATGAGCCGTTCGACATATATGTTCTTACTGACCCTCCCAACATAACTTACCCTTCTCGTTTTCAAATAAAGATGGTCTACCAGCAAATACTAACCGAAGATAAATACAGGAAACTGAAGAATCAATCATTCTGAGCGATTAAACGGAAATCTAATAAAGGCTTGCTCATTAGCCTNTTTGCACCTTTAGCCCCTCTTCTTATTGAGGGATTGTAAAGTAAAATCTCGACCCTTTGCCGACCTCACTCTCAGCCCAGACCCTTCCTCCATGTAGTTCAATGAGCCTCCTCGTTAAGGCAAGACCTAGCCCTACTCCTCTATACTTTTTTGCATATGGGTTCTGTGACAATTGCTCAAACGGTTTAAATAATTTGTTCAAATCCTCTGATCGTATTCCTACCCCAAAATCTTCCACGCAAACAAAAACCGCAGAATCCTTTTGCCATGCTTTTAGATTTATCCGACCGCCATAGTTGCTGAACTTCACTGCATTTGACAAGAAGTTTATTACTACTTGACGCACTTTCTGCGGATCTGCATAAACACTACCCAGAGACTCATCTATCTCAGCCACAACATCAATTGATTTCTCTGAAGTCATTGGTTCAACTATTTTAATTGCCTGCATAATTTCTTCTTCAATTTTGAAATGCGACTTCTCGAGTTTCATCCTCCCAATCTCGAGCCTCGATAAATCGAGTAAATCATTTACGAGTTCAAGTAAGTGCCTCCCGCTGTAATTGATGTTCCCTATAAACTGCTGCGCCATATCTGGTGGCATTTCTGCCAGGTCCGTTTTTAGAATCTCGCTGAAGCCTATTATGGCATTCAGGGGTGTGCGAAGCTCATGGCTCATATTTGCAAGGAATTCCGTCTTCGCCCTGTTTGCATTTTCTGCTCTTCTCCTTTGCACTTCGAGAGCNATCGTCTTTTGTTGCATTTCGTCAAACAGCTTCGCATTTCGTAATGCCAGCGTGCATTGATTAGCAAACAACTCAAGTAATACCTCGGAAAATCCTTCCCTTTCAAACAAATAGCACAGAAGTCCTTCTGCCANNCCATCAGCATAAAGGGGTACAAGCACAATTTTTTTGTCGATAAAGAACCNGAAAGCCGACGNGGGATCGGAATTATTATCACCTGCAAATCTACGCCAGAGGGTTTCCACATCCTCAAGCACGTAAAGTTCGTTCCTGTCTGCTATTTCATAAAGATATTCGAGAAACTCACGTGGAGGCTCAATGCTATTGAGATATAGATTATAAGCATCTGCCAGCTTTACCATTGCATCCATACCGTCCCCGAAGTAATAGCTTGCATTTATTGTCCTGTCTTTCTTGTTAAAGAGTAACAAAACTGAAAACGCCGCGCCTGTGACAGCCTGAGCATTCTTGACCACTCTCTGCAACACATCTTCCACACGAGCGGGGGAAGCAAGTGCCATGCTGTTTTCTTGAAGTTTTAACAGATGCTGTGTCAATAGTTTGCTTTGCTCCATCAAATGCTTGTCCCGTCGCAAGGCAAGATATTCTTCTATCCCTGGAACAAGCTTCAGGATGCCATAAGCTATCAGCATAATGCCTGTGATATCCAGAAGAAAATATCTTGCTACGTCGACCATATTGAGTAGGAATCCGCCTGGCTCGTAAAAATCGACCAGTAAATTCAAGCCAGCCCCAGCAAGTATGAGGTNTACTCCTGTAGGGATGTATTTCCAGCCCGACAAAGCAGCAAACTTTTCTCCGCGAGTCCTGAAGGTGATATATAATGCAGTAACTGCTGTTAGAAAAAAAAGCAATATGTCGAATATCTTTCCTACCAAATTCAAATTAACCTTGAAAACTTAGATACCTCAAGATTCCAGACAGGTACGCCGCAATACCTCTTTCCTTCCGGACAATATGGTTTTACTCCTGCNAGCTGCCTCACTGAGCATGGGGGCAAAAGGTATTTACCCAGCCTCGGATGTACATTTGAAATTTGAAGAGCTTCATCTACAGAGGCACGCCATATTTCTTCCTGTGCGTTATAGCAAAGACGCATCTTAAGCTTATGATGTAGATTCAAGAGGTCAGCAGACTCCGTGAATCTGATTGGAAATGCATTTGGAAGTAGATATATAGCAAATTCCTTCCTGATCCCCTTTTTCAACAAAGCNCCAATTCCATCCCAGATCCTCTGCATTGTTTCATCATACACCTTCATAGCTCTTGAATCGCATTTGATTAACTGTGGAGTTATATAGTCCGGTTCAGAGCGGAGGTGTGATGTAATTTGAGGCCGGGAAGCCGGCGTCGTCCGATGCCGTTGATCCTGGGAGTCAGCAGTGTGGCTCAGCTTCTTTTTAAAAGTATAGGATGAATGATAAAGAGCCCTCGACAATTTATCGTGCATTGTCAGCACAAGCGAATCCCCAAATATCCGATTCTTCGAAGGGTTAATGGCAAGTTCAATTGCNTCGTCATCAGATAAGAAAGACGATTCCATCCCTAACACCTCACGAACCGCATCCGCAACAAGAGTCTCCCCATTTGGTTTGTAATCAATTAGCTTTGAGGTACTGCCATTTAGCTCCTTCTCGAATTTCTCAAAAAAAGATTGTGGCGCAGTGTTTTCTTTGCTCATGTGCTCGGCAAAAAAGCCCTCTTCGAGTGGCTTTTGGAGTAAAATCTGATAGTTTGGGTCAAAACGCAACACTTCTTCGATCATCAATCCTGCAACTATGCGCTGTTCGAACGGAACGTCTCCTGATTCGGACATCCTATAATATCTCAATAATGTAAGTCCACTTATAGTGTGATATAGGTAAGAAAAAGTTGCAACTGGAAGAACGTACCGTGCAACTTCCTGAGCCTTCTTTTTCACTTCTGATTCAAAGCGCTTATCATTGCGTCTGTTAGGAAAGATCTTATAGTACTCATCTGCTGCAGGTGCCATTAATAACTCAGTCAGCCTGCGATAGGATTCAAGCTGCATATTTGCTGTTTTCAAGTAAATATCCAATGGGTCACCCTTAATTGGAGGAACAAAATAATTCCCGGTCTTTACTTCAACATACCTCTGACTCACCTGCTCAGAATTGTAAAACGGATGTGAATGAAGAAATGACCAGATGAATTGTCTGGAAACATTTGATAACTGGAATTGAAAAGTGGCATGTTGAAGGGTTGTATGATGACCCGCATCATAAATACTCTTGGCAAGGCTTGCATACTTCTCAAGATCAACTGATTCGTCCTGGACAATGCCTTTCGATGAGTAACANGTCCTCGCAGTAGCAATTACGTTCTTGAAAGGGTTTTCAAATGCCTTTACAAGCTTTACTGAAGGCTTTATATATANAGTATCCTCTACCATTTTCATTCATTCATTGNTTACCAAAAGAGCTATGATCTCCTTTTAACAACAACAATTGTCTTGTCGTCTGAATAAGGCGAAGATGCAGAGAACTTCTGTACATCTTCAAGAACTGCATAACATAACACCCTCGGTGNCTCTGCAGCATAATCTTCTATAATCTTCTTTAAACGTGATTCTCCATACAAAGTGAAATTACCATCGACTGCTTCAGATATTCCATCTGTATAGAGTACAAGAATATCACCCGGTTCAAAATTAACATTGCCAATTCGATATTTTGCATCTGGTGCAATACCGAGCGCTGGCCCAGTGCTTTCTATGCTCTTGAATTCAGACCGTTTANGGCTGTAGAAAATTGGTGGGTTGTGACCAGCATTGACGTAGAGATACAATCCGCTTTTCTCATCAACGATTTCTCCGTAAAAAAGGGTGACGAATCTTGATCCAGAAAAGGTCGAGCTCACCAAATTGTTGACTCGTTTTATCAACGCTGCCATATTTGTTTGAAGTTCCACCCCCATTTTCAAAGCNCCTGATACGTAAAGAGCCTCAACCGCTGCACTTAAACCTTTGCTTGCCGCATCTCCCACTGCAACTCCAAGCCGCTCATGATCTTCCCCAATTAAGATGTAATCAAAAAAGTCCCCTCCGACTACCCGCTCTGGAACAGAAACACCAAACAAGTCGAACACTCCGAATTTTTGCTCGTGCTCAGGCAATATTATTCGTTGAATTTCTCTTGCCTTGTCTATATCCTGCTCAAGCTGTTTTGTTCGCGCAAGTGCCGAACGCTCACGGAGCACAGCAGTTACCGCACTACCTATTACATTCAGCGTATCGAAAATGTCACCATAATTGCCGTCNGTATTAAATGCAAGAATATATGGGTAAAGCCATTGACCTCTGACCTTGATCCTCTGTCCAACACCTGTTGCTGAATATTTCTCAATCCCTTTTNTGAGTAAATACGGATTTCGCTCCGAAGAAAGCAAAGTCTTTTGTGCACCAATTTTCACAAAATCAGGATAATCTGAAACTCTAATTGTATAGTTTTCCTGGAGTGGTTTTACCTGACCCACCTGTTGGACAAGCACGTATGCATTCTTCCTGGGAATTAGCTTCCAAATGCGCCCCCCTTTAATCCTTATTTGATCTGAATTAATAACCTCCTGAACTACATTCTTCAACAATTCCTCTTCGCTTGCATAATTTTGAGAGGCAATTTTTTCAATTGCATGATATAGTTGTCTCTGGTTCATTCTTTGCCCGAATTAGTTTTAAGCCGTGTTCTAAGATTTCTTGATTCGTAATCCTTGTCACCGTCTCCCCTACCCCCTGTCCCCTTCAACAGTTCTTTTTAGTTCAACAATCTTGTTCAACGCCTCAAGCGGAGTTATGTTGTTGACATCAATTTCTTTCACCTTTTCACGGAGCTCGCTGTCACCCAATTCAAAAAGNTCGATTTGTAAGCTGTCCTCTTTTTGCTTTTTGAAAATCTTTTTTGGTCTGGGCATCCCCCAGGTTTCCACCGCAGACAACTCAAAAGATTCTAAATTCTTTAATATTTCCCTCGCACGGTCTGTCACGGTCTTTGGAAGTCCTGCCATTTCTGCCACATGTATCCCGTAGCTGTGGTCTGCTCCGCCCTCGACAATCTTGTGGAGAAAAACAACTTTCCCACCATACTCACGGACGTCTGCTTTTAAATTCTTAACCCTGTGATAAATCTCAGCCAGCTCATTCAATTCATGATAATGTGTTGCAAACAATGTACGTGCTGCACTCGATGGGTTCTGATGAATGTATTCTACGATNGCCCATGCTATCGATACGCCATCAAAAGTGCTGGTTCCCCTTCCAATTTCATCGAGCAATACAAGGCTCCTTGGCGTTGCATTGTTTAAAATGTTTGCCGCCTCCTGCATCTCGACCATGAACGTACTCTCTCCAGCAGAAATATTGTCTGAAGCACCAATTCTTGTAAAAATCCTGTCAACCACCCCTATGCGTACTTCTCTTGCTGGGACAAACGAACCAGCTTGTGCCATTAAAACTATCAGCGCTATCTGACGTATGAATACACTTTTCCCCGCCATGTTTGGGCCGGTTATTAATGCTATCTGACTTTCTCCTTCNTTCAAACAGATATCATTGGGTACGAATGATTCGCCAACAGGAAGGAGCTTTTCAACCACAGGATGTCTCCCTTCCTTAATTACAATATCAAGAGAATTATCCACTTTTGGTCGAACGTACTTGTTTTCCAGTGCTGAACGCGCAAAAGAGAAGATTACATCTGCTAATGCAATTGCTTGCGAGGTCTTTAGAAGACTCGCAGCGTAAGATGATGTAATATTCCTGAGCTCATCGAACAATTCGGCTTCAATTTTAAATATTCTTTCCTCGGCTTTTAAAACCTTCTCCTCGTATTCTTTTAATTCTGGAGTAATAAATCTTTCTGCATTGACAAGGGTTTGTTTNCGTATATAATCAGACGGAACCCTGGAAAGGTTTGCCTTGGTTACCTCAATATAGTATCCAAAGACACTATTGTAGTCGACCTTGAGAGACGAAATTCCGGTTCTGTCCCTTTCCTTGACCTGGAGTCGTGCAATCCAGTCCTTTGCATTCACCGAAAGGCTACGAAGCTCATCAAGCTCTGCATTATAACCTTCTCTTATTACCCATCCTTCCGAAACCTGCGATGGCAAATCTTCGTTTAAACCAGACATTAGCAAGTTTAACAACTCATTTTCTTCTGAAATATCGTTGGTTAGTTCCACTAATAAATCTGCCTTGAATGAAGCTAATAGCCCTTTGAGCTTTGGTACCTTTTTAAGGAAATCACGAATCGCCCCCAAATCACGTGGTGTCGCACGTTTTGTTGACACTTTTGCAACGAGCCTCTCCACGTCGGGTAAACCGGAGAAAATACCCCGAGCATTACTGGTGCTGATCATACTAATAACTTCATCAACAGCATCGTGTCGCTTCTCTATTTGTTTTACGTCCCTGAGAGGCTGGAGAAGCATCCGTCTGAGCTGCCTTCCCCCCATTGCGGTCTCTGTCATGTCCAGAATATCAAGCAATGACTTTCCATCCTCAGAGGCAGGTTCTACTATTTCTAAGTGCCTCTTTGTAGTATGGTCAATTTCAAGAAATTCAGAAATATTCAGTTCGCTTATGGTTGTAATATGAGAAATATTGCCATTTTGCGTTTCGTTAATATAATCCAGTGCCGCTCCTGATGCCCTAATTGCAAGTGGTTTGTCTTCGAGCCCAAACCCTTTTAGACTGCCAACTTTAAANTGATGCAGAAGTCTTTCATAACAATAGTCGAAATTGAATATGTAATCATCTCGACGTGTGATAGTAACCTTTTTTGAAAGCTCTTTTAAAGTCTTCCCAGTTTCATCGGCAGTCGAACGGGGGAGTATAATCTCAACAGGTTCTATCCGTGACAAATACCTCGGAAGATTTTCCAGGGAAGCACCACAATAGCCAAACTCACCTGTGGTTATGTCACAAAAAGCCAAACCAAATTGACCCGATTCGATTATTAAAGCAGCAAAGTAATTATTTGCTTTTGCAGGACTCGATGTAAAGTTTACTCCAGGTGTGACAACCTCAACGATGTCCCTTTTCACAATTCCTCTGGCAAATTTTGGGTCTTCAAGCTGTTCACAAATTGCAACTCTATAGCCTGCCCGTACCAATTTGGGCAAGTATTCATTGATAGCATGGTGTGGGAAGCCTGCCAATGGTACATCAGCGGCTGCTCCGTTTGCCCGTTTTGTCAAAGTCAAGGACAACACCGCACTGGCGACCTTTGCATCTTCCTCAAATGTCTCATAAAAATCCCCCATTCGAAAGAGGACAATGGCGTCAGAATAGCGCTCTTTAATTTTTCTGTACTGTGCCATTAAAGGGGTAATCGAAACTAATTTGCGCATTGATTTATTAAAAGCATTTATTTTCTAAATATGAAATTGAGGAGCTTATACACAAGACTCGCCACTGCAAAATTTGGATAGACAAGCCCATCCAGTGGAGCCAGTTCTGTTACATCGAATCCGATTATTCTTCTTTTCGTAGTTAGCTGACGGAAAAACTCAACCGTCTCGTCCCAGCCAAAGCCTCCCGGCACAGGAGTTCCTGTAGCAGGGATAACCCAAGGATCGAAGAAGTCACAGTCGAGTGACAAGTAAACATTTCTCGACAGTGAGTCAATCACTTCCACAATCCAGTCCTGCAAATACCTCCTGGTTTTAAGTTCGTAAGCATAGAAGGTTTTTATTTTTTTATCTTTAATGAACTCCGCTTCTTCTTTACTTTGAGCACGAATTCCCAGTTGTATAATATCGGTCGTAAAGTCGGCAACTCTAGCAAATACACAAGCATGCGAAAATCTGTTACCCTGATACGAATCTCGCATATCTGAATGTGCATCAAGATGTAAGATACTCATGCCACCCGTAAGGCTTTTGTAATTGTCGTAGTGAGCTTTTATAGGTCCAAGCGAAATCGAATGCTCCCCTCCAAGGGTTACGACAAATTTACTTTTCTTTATTAGATGATTTACTACACTGTATGATAAATCGCTAATTGCTAAACCGTCCAATCCACTGACGTCCAGTGGTTCAAGAGTCGCAATACCAGTATCAAAGCAAAGCTCACGACCGAACTCTTCATCGTAGAATTCAACTTGTTGGGAAGCTTTTATGATTTCCTCGGGCCCTTTTGCAGCACCGCTCATGTAGCTCATCGTTCCTTCATAAGGAATTGATACGACGACTATTTTCGATGTTTCTATATTCGAATAACTTTCATCTATTCCGAGAAAATTACTCTCCACTGGAAGTGCTTTCAAATCCAATTTCTCCTCACTCTTCTCTACGTAATTTAAATATAGTTTTGGGTTGAAAGTTATTCAAGAAATATGGTAATTCTCGAAATACGATGATTTAAGTGAGCTGAGACGTAATTATCAATGCCCTTTACTCCTTCCTAAATTCACCAGCCGTGAGGAAGTCCTTCCAACCGTTGCACAATTCACGTTGTAAGGAATTAAATCCAGGGCAAATTTATCAGTGCCTGTCTTGAGTGAAATCCTCTATTAGCTTTAACAACTCAGGCCTTCCTTGACCTGTTATCGCCGAGAACGGCAGGAAACCCTGGCAATACTTGAGATTAGGAAGCTGTACCTTTGCACGTGCAGTATGCGCGTTCATTTTATTCTGGGATAGCTTGTCCGCTTTTGTCATCACTATTACATACGGAATTTTATAAAATTCAAGCCATCCCACCATTATCTTGTCTAACTCCATCGGCTCGTGGCGGGAATCGAGTATCTGTACTACAAGCTTTAGCTGCTTTCTATCCGAAAGATATGTCTCAATTAGCTTTGCCCAACTGGATTTCATATGCTCAGGTGCAATCGCGTATCCGTATCCCGGTAGGTCTACAAAAAATAACGAATCGTTTATAAGAAAAAAGTTCAGTGATCGAGTTTTCCCAGGTGTTGAGCTTGCTTGTGCCAGGTTCTTTTTATTGCAAAGCTTATTAATTAACGATGATTTGCCAACGTTGGATCTGCCAATGAATGCCACCTCTGGCAAGTCTGTATCTGGAACCTGAGAATAGTCCACTGCACTTGTGACAAATTTTGCTGTTTCAATCTTCATTCAGCCAATCCCAATCCTGTTGACAATCAGATAAGATTTGAGAAAAGATCTGCTTGAACGATCCACTCAATACCTCCATAGAATAGCCTTTCATAATGCATACCCTTTTACAAGCATCATGTGTAAAAGGCTGACTACAAGCTATTATCGTTAAGACTGTTCAGCCTGAACAGCTGTTTCTTTTTGTTCCTGGGGAGTAGATTCCTTTTCGGATTTGGCGGCTTTCCGCCTTTTTTCAGCCTCATCAGCTGCATTAAAGTCAACAAGCTCTATGATTGCGACCTCCCCACCGTCACCATGTCTTTGGCCCAATTTAATAACCCTGGTGTAACCACCCGGTCTATCTTGAACCTTTGGAGCAATTTCTGAGAAAAGAATTTTGACAGCCTCTTTGTTCTTTATAAACCTTGAAACCAGTCTTCTAGCAGCAATAGATCCTGTCTTTGCCTTTGTTATTAGTGGCTCAATAAATGTCCGGGTTTCCTTTGCTTTTGCAAGTGTTGTCTTAACTTGCTTGTTCATTATGAGTCCAGTCGCAAGCGATTCCAGAAGCGCCTTGCGATGACTGGCCGTCCGTTTAAGCTTTCTTCCCGATCTCAGATGTCTCATTTCAAACTCCGATTACTCGTTTTCGTCCTTAAGATATTTCGAAACGTCCATTCCAAAGTTGAGTCCCATGCTGCCTATCTTTTCTGCTAGCTCAGCAAGAGACTTTCTGCCGAAATTTCTGAACTTCAAAAGCTCTGCTTCGTCCTTGCTGACAAGCTCTGACAATGTATGAATGTTGGCCGCCTTTAAACAATTGTGTGCTCGCACCGACAGTTCAAGGTCATCGACTGACATCATAAGAAGCTTCCTTATTCGGGCTGCTTCTTCCTCTTTTGCATAGTTTTCCTCTGCAGGCTCTTGATGTATCCCCAGTTTCAGAAAAAGCTGTATATGATCTTCCAATATCTTTGCTGCAGTCGTAAGGGCATCTTCTGGTGTAATAGAGCCATCGGTTTCAACTTCTAGAGTCAGGCGTTCGAGTGTGGTTTTTTCGCCAACTCCTGTTGGCTGAACAAAAAAGCGAACGTTTTTGACAGGAGAAAACAATGCATCTATTGAAATAAGGTCATCAGGACCCTCCTGTGCTTTGTGTTCCTCAGCAGGTTCGTATCCCTTTCCGCGGGCAATCCGTAGCTCAACTTCTATTTCTCGGCTGTCACTGATTGTAGCTATATGGTGTTCTGGATTTAAAACCTCAACCTGTGGGACCTGTCTTTGAATTTCTTCCGCTGTAAATTCCATCGGACCTTTTAGTTTGACTGTTATCTTGTTTAATTTCTTGTCAATTAACTTCAAACGAACACCTTTGAGATTCAAAGTAAAATCGACAAGATCTTCGGTCATACCTTTGATCGTGGAAAACTCATGTAAGGCTCCTGGAATCCTGAAATGAGTAAAAGCCCAACCTGGAATCGAAGACATTAATATTCGGCGGAATGAATTTCCAAGTGTGGTCGCATACCCCCTCTCCAGGGGCTCAACAATAAAACGTCCGAAATTTGTGCTATAGCTAGACTCATCCAAAACTACTGCTTCTGGCATTTGCAACTTCACAGCGCTCATTAGATTTTCACCTCAATTATATTTTCATTTTTTCAGAAAAACGACAAACTCACAGATGTTATTTTGAATACAACTCGACTATAAGCTGCTCGTTTATGTCGGGTAAAGGTATATCTCCCCTTTCAGGCACATTCAAGAAGGTCCCTGCGAGCTGTGCCTTGTCAAGCTGCAGATATGGAGGCAACATCTCATCTTTCATGCGCTTCAATGAAGAGTGAATAATATCGAGTTGATTGCTTCCTTCTGCCACTTTAATAACATCACCAGGCTTAACAAGATATGACGGGATGTTTACTGAAACTCCATTGACTAGAAAATGCTTATGCAAGACAAGTTGTCTTGCAGCCTTTCGTGATGGTGCGAATCCTAACCTATACAACACATTATCGAGACGTCGCTCCAGCAATCTCAAGAGATTTTCGCCGGTCCTCCCTTTCTGGCGAGTCGCTGCTTCAAAATACCTTCTAAACTGTTGCTCGACAACACCGTATATCCTCTTTACCTTTTGCTTTTCTCGCAGCTGGACTCCGTAATCACTGACTTTAGCTCTTCTCCGCAATCCATGCTCTCCAGGTGGATATGCTCTCTTTTCAAAAGGGCATTTTTCAGTGTAACATTTTGTCCCCTTTAAAAAGAGCTTTTGCCTTTCGCGTCTGCAAAGCCTGCAGCTGGCGTCAGTGTATCTTCCCATTTATTTCTCCAACTCCTTGTTTATTATACCCTTCTCCGCTTGGGCGGTCTGCAGCCGTTGTGCGGAATCGGGGTGACATCACGAATGCTTGTGATCTCCAGTCCAGCCGTTTGAAGAGATCGAATAGCGGCCTCACGGCCTGATCCTGGACCTTTAACCAATACTTCAATTTTCTTCATTCCAAGATTTGCAGCTTCCTTTGCTGCCGCCTCTGCCGCAACTTGTGCCGCAAAAGGCGTGCTTTTACGGGAACCTTTAAATCCCATTTTACCAGCTGATGACCATGCTACGACATTGCCATAAATATCAGTCAATGTGACAAAAGTGTTGTTAAATGTAGCCCTTATATGAGCAATGCCATGGGCATCGACCTGAACTTTTTTCTTTTTCTTTCCTGATGCTGTTGCCAATATAAACCTCCTGTCTTATTTCTTAGCTACTGCCTTTTTCTTACCTGCGACAGTGCGCCTCTTTCCTTTCCTTGTTCGCGAGTTAGTCCGCGTACGTTGCCCTCGCACAGGTAGACCCTTCCGATGCCTGAGACCGCGATAACTACCGATATCCATCAATCGCTTTATATTCATCTGCACCTCGCTTCTCAGCGCACCCTCTACCTTATAGTCAGCTGTTATGATCTGCCTTATGCGGGCGATTTCTTCATCGCTTAACTCACCTATCTTTTTCGCAGGATCCACGCCGGCTTTCTCTAAAATGTTTAAAGCGCTGGTATGGCCAATTCCATATATATATGTCAATCCATACTCAGCACGCTTGCCTTTTGGTAAATCAACTCCAGCAATTCTCGCCAACTTTTTCTCCTTTGTTAACCCTGTCTTTGCTTGTGTTTGGGATTTTTCTTACAAATCACTCTTACGACGCCTTTTCGCTTTATTACCTTGCAACTGTCGCAGAGTTTCTTAACTGAAGCTCTAACTTTCATGCTCATTCCTCATTTATAACGATATATTATTCTCCCCTTGCTTAAATCGTAGGGAGACAACTCAACTGTAACCTTATCACCGACCAGAATTTTTATGAAGTTCATACGCATTTTACCAGATATATGTGCAAGAACTTCATGACCATTGTCCAAACGGACACGAAACGTTGCGTTTGGCAGCGTTTCTACAATTACTCCGTCTACTTTTATTTGTCCTTCCTTAGCCATTCGACAATGTCAAAATTTCTGGTTCACTTTCTGTGACAACAATCGTATGTTCAAAATGTGCTGAGGGACTCCCATCAGAAGTGTAAACTGTCCAACCGTCCCTCGCTACAAAAACTTTATGAGTTCCAGCATTTACCATTGGCTCAATTGCCAGTGTCATTCCTGCTCTCAAAATTGGCCCTTTGCCATACTTGCCAAAGTTTGGAACTGGAGGATCCTCATGAAGCTTCGTCCCGATACCATGTCCAACTAGATCTCTCACCACCGAAAAGCCGTTGGATTCAACTAATGTTTGTATGGCAGCAGAAATATCTTCAAGATGATTTCCAGGCCTTGCTTGCTCAATTCCAACGTTCAAAGCCTCTTCGGTAACTTTCATCAGCTTAGCCTTCAATTCCGATACCATACCAACTGCATAAGTTCGAGCAGCATCTGCATAGTAACCATTTTTGACTGCGCCAACGTCAATAGACACTATTTGTCCCTCTTCAATCTTCTTCGATCCCGGGATGCCGTGAACTACCTGGTCATCAATTGACACACAAATTGTAGCAGGGAATAGGTTCCTCCTGTCAAATCCATAACCTTTGAAAGCTGGTTTAGCNCCTTGAGAAAGAACATAATCTTCTGCAATTTGATCAAGCTCTTTTGTGGTTGTACCTGGCTTGATGTATGGCCTTACAACATCAAATATTCCCGCAACCACTCTTCCCGCTTCACGCATCAATTCTATCTCACGGGACGTCTTTACCTTGATCATTTTGTATCAAGAATACCGTCGACTCTTCAATCGACCGGTCTTCATAAATCCATCGTAATGCCTCATCACAAGCTGGGACTCAATTTGCTGCAGGGTTTCTAAAACAACGCCAACTATGATTAACAAGCTTGTTCCGCCAAAAAAGGATGCAAAACTTGAACTTATTCCAAACCTCACCATGAAAGCAGGGAGGATTGCGATTATAGCAAGAAATATTGACCCGGGAAGTGTAATCTTNGTTAAAATGTTGTCTATGAAGTCTGCTGTATGCTGTCCGGGCCTAATACCAGGTATGAAGCCACCTTGCTTCTTCATATTGTCTGCCACGTCCTTCGGATTAAAAGCAATGGCAGTGTAAAAATATGTAAAGAACACAATCATAATTGCGTAAAAAAAGGAATACACAAAAGAAGTGTATGAAAAATAACTGGCTATACTCTGCATAAATTCATTTTCTGGGAAAAAGGTCAAAATTGTTTGAGGAACAAACATTATTGACTGTGCGAAAATTATAGGCATTACACCAGCAGTATTTACCCGGATCGGGATGTACTGAGTCNCCCCGCCGTAAACCTTCCTCCCTACGACTCGTTTGGCATATTGAACTGGAACGCGCCTCGTCCCCTGTGTCACGAGAACTACAGCTGCAACTATCAATACCATAAATGCAATAATAACCAATTCNGTTACAAAGCCCCTCGTACCTGAGCTGACGAGCTGATACTCATCCAGTACAGCGTTTGGAAATCTCGCTATAATACCAATTGTGATTATCAGCGAAATTCCATTCCCGATTCCTTTTTCTGTGATTTGTTCACCCAACCACATCAGGAAAATTGTTCCTGCAGTTAATACAATTACAGTTGTGATTGTAAATCCAAGACCGCGAACTGCATCTGGAACGACAGGAAGGCCACCAGGCGTCGTCATACTTTGCAATCTCACACTGACGCCCCACGCTTGTAATGCGGAAACAAGTACAGT
>JGI24721J44947_10004457_pt1 | contig 19470 bp, 18 predicted proteins | sample YelNatPaOPGAMG01_FD_44947 | JGI IMG/M metagenome (IMG submission 44947) | reverse complement strand
ACATTCAACAGACCAGAAACATACAAGAAGTATGCTAGAGAACTATTTGAATATGTTATCAGAGAGATAGGTGAAAAGAATATTCCTTGGAAAGATGAAGAGAAGAAAGCTAAGTTAGATCCAGAGAAGGTCACGAGAGCAGACTTGGAACAGATAGATGATGTATATGTCAAAACGCTCTCCGATGAACAATTGAAGAAACTGCATGATCGTTTACACCAATTGGAGAAGGAAATAGGCAAAGTAACAGAACCATTGGAGAATGCACACATCTTTGTATGGAATGAAATGAAACACCGAAATATCCAACATCCATGGTTGGGAGATGAACTAGATAGACGTTCTGCACTTGAAGTTGTTGAGTATCCTCAGCCAGAAATAGGAGAGCCACAAGAAATCCTCAAAGATGAAGACTTTATCTCACTAGAAGAAGCATTGAAAGCATTTCCAAAAGAGATTGTTGTCTCTGATCCAATCCATGTCTACTTGTGTGGCAGAATTGTCAATGAAGGCAAGATACCCACGTCCCATGATATAGACTTGTTGTTCAAACAAGGGTGGTATCATGTACCAACTATTCATGCGTTCCTTGATGCTGTGTCTGCTAACAACCCAGAAGTAGCTAGACGTTTCCACTTTGTGTGGGATGCTAAAGGACCACACATTGGTTACACTGTTCCTCTATATAGACTAGCCTTTGTCCAAGTATCACCAGAAGAAATGAAGAGAACATCACCATTTGAGTTCTTAGCTGGAGAGAAGGCAGAAATCTTCAAACCTTACATAGGACTCAAACCAAAATCAGGCTTTGAAAAGAATGAGTTCTGGGATGTAAAAGAGATGTGGGAGAAGTGGGCTAAGCATTACATTGACAGAGGCATTATGATACAAAAGAAGTATGATGGCATGAGGTTTCAAATACACTGCAAAGGTAACCAGGTGAAGATAATTACAGAAGATAGACAACGTGANAGAGCATCAGTCTTCAAGAAGTCAGTAGAAGAATTGCTCAAGAACAAGAAGGCTGATTCATTTATCCTTGATGCTGAAATGGTAGAGTACAACTGTGGTGGAAAGAAAGTTAATGACATAGAATACTGTGAACCAATAGCCAGAGAAGAAATGATCAAGTGGATAGGTGCTGAAAGAAAAGAGTTAGATGATGAATACATAATATTCCATGTTCATGATTGTACATATCTCAATGGAGAAGCCATCAATGACAAAGGATACCTTGAGAGGTGGAAGGCCATTGATGAAGTGTTTCCACAAGGTCTTCGACACTGGAAGAAGGTTGGTGGAGAAATAGCCTATGACATGAAGACCTTCTTCAGATTAGTCAAGAAGTATAGATCTTTGCCAGGCTCGGAAGGAGTAGTTGCTAAGGCCATAGACTCCAGGTATCCAATCAAGTACTCTGGTGAGAACAGAACAGCAGAATGGGCTAAACTTAAGAACTTAAAAGAAATAGATGTAATGGTTTGGAAAGTAGTTCAGAAGAAGACAAAAGAAGGGAAACCATTGCCTCAGTACTTGTATGACTGTATATTTGCTATACCATGTTCTGATGTAGGAAAGTACCGAGAGAAAGATGTAGTCAAAATAGGAAACAAATGCTATCTCTACATTGGCAGGACTTATGCTACAGCAGAGAAGGTTAAGCCAGGAGACATTATAGTTGTTAGACCAATACGAGTAGCTGAGTTCAAAGATCCGAAAGGAAAGTTATACTATTCAATTGCTCCTGATAGAGTTATACCAATTAAGACAGAGAAAGGCATTAAACTCTTGACTGTTGAGGAACTCTTTGAAAGCATTGAAAGCCCTGTTGAGTTGATAGGTCCTAATGAAGCAAAAAGNGTTTCCGGTTTAGAGACTATCACTTGGAATGGTAAAGAATTTAGGTGGAGTCCAATCTTGGGTATTTCGAGACACCCAACTAATGGTGAACTAATAAAATTGGTTCAAAGAGGTTGTGAAATTGAAGTTACACCTGGTCATTCTGTGATAGACAAGGAAGGGAATGTAGTTGATGTGGAAACGAATCCAGAAATCAAAGTCTGTCGTTCAATACCAAGAATTGGAGAGAAGGAAAAATTGGAAATCTCTTTGCCTGGTTACAAGAGAGAAGGAGACAAACTTTATCTCAAACCTTCAGGCATTCCATTTACTGACAATAACTTCTCCTGGTCTCCAAGATTTGTCTATGCCGTATATGAAGGAGAGAGGCTTAAGGCTCTTATGAGGTTCTTGGGAGCATACGCAGCAGAAGGAAGTGCATCGAAAAATCAGACTTCTTACAGAGTTAGAATCAGCAACAACAATAGAGAGTGGCTAGAAAGCTTAATTTCAGACATTATGCTAATTAGTGATGCTAAGCCAAACTGGGAAATGATAAGGTCTTCTAAGACGTGGAACTTAGTCTTGTGGTCTCGTCCGTTGTATGACTTAGTTACTTCTCTTGTTGGCAAGGGTGCGAAGAATAAGACCTTCCCTGAAGAGATTTTCATGCTTAAGAGAGAATTTCAAGAGGAGTTCTTGAAAACATTGAGTCAAGGAGATGGCACTTATGGAAAAGGCCTTACTTCAGCCTCTAGAAAACTTCTCTCTGGACTTTCTCTCCTCTATGCTATGAATGGGAAGAACTTCTCTATTCGTCCTAATCATTCGTGTCTAAGAATAGACCCTGTTAGATACTGGAGAAAGGCCTGTACTAAGAGATACATTTTCCGAAGAAAGTTCTCAGGATACACTTATGACATCCAGACTTCAGATGGTAATTTTGTAGATGGAGCAGGACTAGGACTATGCAAAAATACTTGGATGTTTCCGTACTATGACGGGAAGCATCCAGCAAAGAAAGAACCAGACTCTATTGATGTAGTCAAGAAACTAGTTGCAATAGGTACAGGCCCACCAAAGGAACAACTAGCTACTGAAATTATCAATTTGCCATTATGTCCTTACTGGTTGGATAGCACTATTTGCCCATTGAAAGATAGATTTAGAATACCACGTTACATGTTAAGCAAAGTCTTAGTAGAGTACCTGAAGTATCCAATTGTCTGCAAGTTTGCTAATCACTACAGATGCAGATTTGTTAAGTCTTATTACTATGGCTACAAAGAATATGAGGTTAAGAGTGAATTAGACGAAGACACAGGGGAGGAGATAAATGAGAATAAGTCCTAAGATGATAAACTGGTTAGAAATACTCAAGACAACCAAGCCACCAAAAGAAGGAGAACCAGAGTCACCTGGCTTCTTTCTAGCACCCTACATGGAATATCCACCAATGAACAAGAAACTTCGCTACGTAATGCAATGGCACATACGAGGACGTTCAGTTCACACAGACTGGAGAATGGAAGCCAATGATCATCTTGTAGGTTGGACAGTACTCACACCAGGAGGTGTACCAGAAACAACTCATACAGTAGAGAAAGCAAAAGAGATGATAAAGAAAGTAGGAATAGAATTCAACAAGAACAATAAGAACAAAGGGTTTAGAGCAGAAACAAAAGCAAGGCAACCAAAAGTCTGGCTGACTGTAGAAGGTGTTGTGAAACCAGGGCAAGTAGGTGCTACAAAAGAACATCCTGGAGTCTTTGTTATTGTAGACAAAGGACAGGTCTATTTCGGGTGTTTCCCGATAGGACAAAAGATAGTTGCTAATCCTACACTTAAGCCCATAGAACATATAGAACCTGGAGATCTAGTCCTAGGTAAAGAAGGCAAATTTGTCAAAGTTAAGAACAAGTTCTTTAGAATGTATCATGGTTATCTCTACAGAATTGTGCCCCACAATTTGATGCCATTCAAAGTTACTGATGAACATCCAATTTTGGTTAAAAGAAGTTACAGAGAATGTCATCATGGCCTCTCTCACTACTGCTTCGACAAGTGTTATTGCCTTAAGCACGGTTGCAAACATCCAGTTGAAACTAGAGAAGAATGGATTGAAGCTTCTCGTGTTGATCCTAGAAGAGATAAGTTAGTTGTGCCAAAACTTAAAGGAGATCTCAAACTTCCAACTGATCTATGCAAATTAATTGGGTTCTTTATTGGAGATGGTTATGCTTCAAATTATACTGTTGCGTTCTATTTCAATAGATTGAAGCGACAAGATAGAGAAACACTTCGAGAACTATACAAAATACTTGAGAAATGGGGCCAACCAAGAGCAAGAACAAGACAAAATGCAATAGAACTTTATGTATGTTCGAAGCGACTTGCAACGTTCTTCCGCCAATTCTACAAGGAGGGCAAGAAGTATATTCCTTCATGGATATTTAAATTGGATAAAGAATGCATTAAAGAAATCTTTGAATACTGGTATAAAGCAGATGGATATTTGGCTAAGAATAGAACTAAAAGGATAGCTATCTATAATCCTACCCTGCTTGAACAAGCGACTATTTTAGCTCTTGCTTTCTGCATTCCAACTGTCCATCCTAATGGGATAACTTTGGCTGAGCACTCAAAAACATGGACAGATGCTGGTGAAAAGTATTATGTTTCAATAGCAGGCATTAGGAAAGAACCTTGGAGTGGAATTGTCTATAATCTTGAAACAGAAGACCACAGCATTCTTACCCCGGCCATCACCCACAACTGTCAAAAACCCTATTTTCATGAGTACTTCTTGAAGAGTGATTCAAAGGATATGCCATTTGGTGGAAATGACTGGACACGTGTAGTTGTCCGTGCAGTTAACGTCCAAGTTATTGATCCAGAGACTAAGAGACCTAAACCAGGTACAGAACTTATGTGGAGAGTAATGGTACCATCTGATCAAGAACCATATGCACTTGGCAGAGGAATGGAGAAGAAATGGGTACCTCCTAAAGACTACATACCAATACCTCCTGAATGGAGGAAAGGAGAGAAGTATGAGAAATGGTTAGCNTGGGTCAAAGAACAGTGGAAGAAAGGAGCAAAGTCTGAAGAGGAAGAAGAATCTAAACAAGCCAAGTTTGCAGTAGGTTATCTATCATACATGGGACAAATAGTTGTTAGAGGAATACCAAACCAAAGATGGTTCTTAAGAATCAAGATTGGTGACAAAGTCTATTCATGGATATGTGACTATGATGTCACTCGTTTCTCACCATTACCATTAGAGTATGAAGGTGTTGTTGACAAGAAGTGGTTCGACTATGAAGGAGATGTACCACCCAACACAAAGTACAATCCAAGTAAGACATTGACAGGAAAGATGTATGTCATTGATGAAGGCACTTGTATAGTAGATGAGAAGACAGAAGATGGTATTGATGTTTGGGATGTGGACTTCAATGGTCAACACTTGAAAGGTAAAGTACGAATAACACAAGAAGAAGAAAAGTCTCCCATCTATACATTTGAACGTCTCTCACAAGAGACAATGCAGTTAGAAGAAGCTAAGTTTGTCTTACAAGAACATGAGATAGAAACACCAGAAGGACTNAAGAAGCATTGGGACATTAGGATAAGCAAAGGNTTTGAGTTCAATATCTGGGGTAATCCTCTTGATTTAAAGGAAGAAGGACAAGGTGTCAGAGCANTGTACAAGATATGTAGACAAATAGAGAAATGGATGGCTATCAAAGAACCAAAGACGAAGATGATGGTTGGTGACTTAGTTACTTATGTCACTCCAGTTGATGAAGGNACAGTTAATCTNATAGATGTAACACCACCAAGATTTATCTCTATGGAATTCAATGGNAAGAAACTNAAAGGATACTTTGTGTACATAGAAAGAGATGGACAAGGANTNTTCGAGAGAGCTAAAGTCCCTCACCCTCTTGCTGGNACNGGAGATCCTGCAAAAGGTGATTTCTTCAAACCATTCAATGTTATCAAGAAGCAAGGATGGGACTATTACTGGTTAGAGATTTATGATCACAAAGCGTTTTCTCGTTGTGAACCTAGTTACAAGGAATACTTACCAGACTTGGAAGTTCCAAAACAGATTTTGGACATTCTTGTTTGTCTCTATCCTCGACCAGGCACTATCCATGGAGCACGTGTCTCTAGAGTTAAAGTCTCTGATGAATGGACAGTAGAAGAAGCAACTAGATGGATAAAGAAGAATAAACTACATACATGGCAAGGAGAACAGATACGGAAGAGACATTCACTTGAAGATGAAATGCTTAAGAAGATCATCGAAGAAGAACTAGAGAAGAGAAAGAAGACACCAGAAGAGAAACAACTGGAACTAGAACTCAAGAAGAAGAAACTTGAACTAATAGAGAAATGGTTGAAGACACAAGAGGAATAAGGATGAGACTTTGGGCAGATCCAGAGAAGAAGATTCCTTTAGACAAAATAAGCTTTGGCAAAGTTCCTGTAGGGAAAGAAAAAGTTCTGACCATTTATATTGAGAATGATTCTAAAGCAGTATTGACTAACTTAATCTATGAATTTGCTCATCTTCCTCCTACTGAGGTCTTGAAGGTCACAGGACCGGTTACTTTACAACCAGGAGAAATAGCTCCTCTTACACTTGTCTGGAGACCATCACCAGTGTTCAAACAAGCTCTGGTTGTAGACTTATTGATCAAGGGAGAAGAAGTATATTTAGCTGAAGAGAAAATACCAGTTGAAAAGAAGGAGAAGACTTAGATGCAAATAGAGACAATCACTATAGATGGAGTATTGTTAGCCAAACAACAAGCATGGATCTTACATCCTTCCAACAATGTAGCTAAAAATGTTGTTCTTCTTGTCCCTGTTCGAGACATTGAAGAAGTCTGGTCAGCATGGGAGAAAATGATCAAAGCACTTGATCCTAGACCAGAGAAAGTTATATTCTGTGAAAACAATAGCACTGATAGAACTCTTGAACTTATTTGGAATTGGGACTATCCTCATGAAGTCATTCGAATATGGACACGAGAAGATGCTACAAAAGACAATAAGTATGAAGTAATTGCTCACGTGAGAGATCTACTGCTTACACGTGCAAGACAACTGAATCCAGAATATGCTATTTTTCTTGACTATGATGTGTTCCCAGTTAGAAGAGACATGATTGCCAGATTGATATCACATAAGGAAGATGCAGTTGGAGGTTGCTATCGTAGAAGTGTTTATCCTAATTACATGTGGATATGTGGTGCATTCTTGATTGATCCACTACTAAAGAAACAAATACCAAAGAAACTGAAAGTAGACTTGAAAAAGAGGAAAAAGAATGGAGAATTTGCTGTGCAACTCAGTGATTGCCCACCAGAACTTCACCTGGCAGTAGGTGCTGGAATGGGTTGCTTCTGTATTTCAAGAAACATTATCCAGAACAGAGACGTTTTCTTTTATCCTACAATAGGAACCAAGTCTGAAGACTATTCTTTCTGTGATAGAATACTTGATGCTGGTTATGAAATATACTTGGATGGAGCAGTCAAACTCCTACATGCATATCCAACAGCTGGGAAAACTAGACCTTGGTTAGTTAGAATACAGGAGGATGGGAAATGGCAGGAACAGTTATAACAGATCTAACATTTCTTACTGGAGCAACAACTGGCAACTCAAGTTGTGACAGCATTACGGATTGGACTGGAACTGGTTTAGCCGTTGACACAGTCCAGTTCGTTCAAGGAACTGGTTCAATTTATTCTTATTCTGCTTCTACTACGACTGTCCGTTATTGGACATTCTCTTGTACATCTACAAACTTACAAAACAAAGTCATCTATCTCTGGTTTGCTCTTGGCAAAGTTGCATGGTTGAACACAAAAGCCAATGGTGGTTTAAGCATTCAAGTTGGTGATGGCACAAACTATTATGAATGGTATTTCGCTGGTAGTGATACGTTACCTCACAATGGCTTCATTTGTCATGCAATACACACTAGTACCACGCCCAATAACACAGTTGGTACACCTAACTTGGCAGCAGTAACAAAGATAACAGTTGTCGCAAGAGGCAGCTTTCCAGGTAAAGCATACTTATGGTTGGATGCAATTAGAGTTGGTACTTATATTGGTGTGTATGATGGCACTCAAACTTCTCCGGCAACATTTGACGACATCGCTTCAGCAGATACTTCTAATGCTTACGGTGTCTTTAGGCGTTCAGAAGGAGCTTACTTAGCACAGATTCCTATTATAATTGGGAAGACAGATGCTGCTACTTATTTCAAAGACACTAACAAAGTCATATTCTTCAAAGATGCTCTAGTACCTGCAGACTTTTACAAGATTCAGTTTGTTGGTTCTTCTTCTTATTCTACATACATATACTTTGGAGAGAAAGTAGGAGGTAGAGGTACATCTGGAATAGTTGTCAGAAGTGTAGGGAATGCAAAGTACAAGCTTATAGCAACTGACACAAATGTTACTGGTTTTGGTATTTATGGTTCTCAATTCTACGATGCCTACTCAGTTGATTTGCAACCATATTCAACTAGCAAAGAAGTTTTAGACACAGTGTTCACTGCCTCTGGATTAGTGAAAATAGAAGAAACAGTAGTTCAGCAATGTCAGTTCATTTCTGCTGATGATATAGCTGTAAGGATTGATGACACTAACTTCAAAATGACAGATTCTATTTTCATCAACAATCCACGTGCAATAGAGTTTACTGTCTCAGGTTCATTTACATTTGAAGCAATCAAGTGTTATGGCAACACTTATGACTTCCGTAATTCAAGTGGAGGAACAGTAACAATATATGCAGATTCGGAGTGTGTTCTGGATGCCTCGAAACAAGAAAACCCTTACGGAGGAACAATAAATGTGATTCTTTCTGCTATACACAAACTTTCAGGTTTGAAACAAGGTTCTGAAGTAACCTATGTTGATACTTCTACTGGAGAGGTTGTATTTCATGTGGAGGATGTAGATGCAAGTGGTGAGACCACATATTCCTACAATGCTTCCGTGCCTAGAACAGTAGATATACTTATCCATCATGTGAATTATGTTCCTATAGTTATTCCAAATGTCTATTTAGGTGCAGGTGGAGGTTCTATTCCAGTTACACAATATTGGGACAGAGTTTATGCTAATCCTTAAATATGAAAAGTAGAAAGAAAGGAGATAGTGGTCTGTTATGGCAAAAATAGTTGACCCAGATGCTTTGCGTAGAGGAACAGAAATAATAATTCATACAGACACAAAGAAAATACAGTTAGTTCCTACAGGCAACTTGAGTGACACTTCACCAGCTTCTCAGTCTGGAGTAACACTACAAGCAGTATATTCTAAATGCAAAGAACTTTGGAAGACTGAGTCAGACTTAAACAAATTGAAGTTTCCATTTGATGCTATTACGCCTGTGAAAATGGACTTAGTCAATGGTTGGGACTGGTATGATGCAACGACTAAGAGACTTATCCGAGATGGAGGTTGGTGTTTACGTGATGCTTCTGGCAACTCACAAGAAGAGTACATGGGTATAGTCTCATTGGGTGGTAGGTTTGCTTCTTCAACTGACAAAGGTTACTACCAACAAGTGTTTGGTTTCAACCAGTCGTTCACTTACTTCTACTATTCAGATGAAATAAATGAACCGGTAAAGATCTATGGTGATGCTGGCCATGGCAATGTAAACTACAGAAACTTCTTCAAGATCTTCCTACGAGAACAGGGCAAGACTTATGCACAAGGTAACCTCTTGAAAGATCAGAACTTGTCTAGTCTTGACTATACTGTTTATAAGTTGCCTCTAGTTAACGCAGTAGACATTAAAGTGACAACTCCAGATGGCACAATAGAGACTCAGCATCCATACATTGATATGACAATCGACTACATACGAGGCAATAGATTTGAAACATGGATCTCTGGTGGAACTTATGCTGTAGATGACGTTGTTTACAATACTTTTGAATCACCTGGTCGTTGGTGGAGATGCATTTCTGCAGTTCAAGGTTCAGCTACTCCTCCTCACCAAGACACAACACACTGGCAACGTTATCCAGGAGAGAGACAGATAGGTACTGGTTACTATGCCTTCAACAGAAGAGTAAATGGTGCTTATGGTACTCTTGAGCAGATCTACGAGTTCTGTCAACATGAGTTGCGAAGTACTCTTAACATTAATGATAACACTCTTGGAGAAAACTATGGTACTATAATTGGTAGACTAGCAAACAAGTTCTGTTCATTCCTTGGTGATGTCTTGGAGACTGCTCCTGGTGTATTCATTGATAACATACAAGCTTCTGACAAAGTTAGGATCAACTTCTATGACATTACAGTTGACGGTGGAGGCTTAGATGAAGAAGGTGTACCAAAGACTACAACCAAGAGAACCTATCCATTCGTCTCTGCTGGTAAGATCTTGTTCAATGATATTCTCCAGTCAGACCCAGATGCCTATTACTGTATGTACTTTAAAGAAGTCCCACAAGGAACATTTGATACTACTTCAGCTATTATAGTAAAGGATGCAAATGGGAATGACATCAAGGGGTCAATCAATGGTCAATCATATGTAGAGTTCACATTTGACTATGACTTCAACAACCAAGGCGGAAGGACACCAAGCACTGATGCAAATGTAGTCATTGTAGCTATTGGTCTTAACACAGCATGTTGGGTAATGGGTGAATTCACTATCACAAGAGCAGTAGGACTAAGCTTTCCATTGAACGCTGCTAAAGAAAGAAACTACTCCAATCCATAAACTCCTTGTTATTTTACGTGGGGTGAGCAATTGCTTACTGATGCTGATATACTCAAGATGCCTAGAAGCACAGTTAGATATTTTCTTTACCGAATAAGAACATGGGCAGAGGGAGGACCGTATCATGATGCTGAAGAGATCAAAGAGTATTATGAGAAGCAGAAAGGTTTTACTTGTTGGGAAGAATTTGCTCGCATCTGGGATATTGACGAAGAAGGAAAACATAACAGAATTGTCAGAAGATCTGAAACTGAAGAAGAAGCATGGACAGATGTCCTCAAGAGGTACATGAAAGAACTAATACCAGTGAGTGAAAATGGCTAAAGTAACTTTCTTTCCAGAGACTAAACTCATAGTCGTTAACTATGGAATTACTTCGTTGGATGTTAAAGCAGACTTGTATTCTGAAGCTAAGAGACAATGGTTAAGCGATCCAGAACTAAACAAACTTCGTTTTCCCTTTCGGACAGTAGGTGGAGATCCTCTTGGAGGCAATCTTTCTGCTGGTAGCTATTTCTTCTTTCAAAATCAACTAGGTTGGAGAATTAGACCGTATGAAGGAGATCATACTCTGACTATAGTTGGCAATTTGTTCCCAGAAGACCCTGACCAACCAATGTTTGTTCCTACACTTGGTGACTATACTGTTGTGATCAACTTAATGACATCTTCTCTGACTCAAACAGTATTTACTCAAGGACTTGCACCAGAAGACAAACAAGATATTGCAGATTTGGTTGAACAACAGACTGGTCAACCTCTCAAACAAGATCTTTCTGTCGTTAAGAAACATGACACCTTGCATAGAATAATTGTTGGAGACTATATTCTCTATGAAGAGAATGGACAAATAATTTTCAAGTACAGAATGGTCAAAGATGCAGATGGCAATGTCATTGAACTCATTCCGGAGTCACCTTGATGAGTATTACACAAGGAATGGCAGAACCTTGGGGTAACTTTCTGCTCTCTTCTTTTAAACTTAAGTTGAAGAAATTAATCAAGAAGATAGTCAAAGTAATCAAAAGATATATTCCTATTTGGAGACGGAAAGTTCTTTTCAAGGTTAATGTTATTGGAAATCCATTTTCTCTCTTTTCTGTTAGTACTTCAGTTACAGGCTATCCTTTTGAGAGTAAAGAAATAAGTCTACCTGTTTATGGTTCTTTGATTGCACCTTTTAAGACTGATTTTCATGTAACTGGGTTTCCTTTTGAACGTGTGGAAGAGTCATTGAAGGTAATAGGTGATACTCTTCACGAAGTCTCTTCTTGCTTTACTATTAATGGAAGCATAGTGATACCAGTTGAGTTATCTATCAAATGTGAAGGAAAGAGAGACTTGAGACGACTGATCTGGGAGATATTAGAAGAGGGTGAAGAGTAACCTTAAATATGAACAGAAGAAAGAAAGAGTAGTGATGTCTTATGGAAGATAACTCAGGTATCTTTGAGGAACTCCAAGCTGAAAGGAAGGAATTGGAAGAGTTACTCAAGAGTGCTAAGAACATCACACGAGAGAGTGTCTTTCTAGCAGAGTCTCCATTCTTCACTTATGAAGAACACAAGGACAAAATGATAATCTCTGGAGTTGCTCTTGCAGAAGGTGTTTGGAAGAATGTACTTTACCCTTCAGAGGAAATTGCAAAGGCTGCAAAGGACTTGGAAGGAAAACCATTGTTAGTTGAACATGGACAGGACGAGCACTTCAAAGATAGGAAAGTTGGTAAAGTCTTAAAAGCTTATTATGATCCTGTCTTGAAGGCTCTTGTCTTCCAAGCTGAAGTAACTGATCCAGAAGCAATAAAGATGGTCAAAGAAGGAAAGTTTCCTGCTGTCTCTTGTTCTACTTGGTTGGATAAGTTTCCATTGAATGAGAAACAGGCAATTGGTTTCAACTTTGTCTTTAACGAACTCTCTCTTGTGAAGAGTCCAGCATGTGAGAAGTGTTTCATCTTTGCTGTGGAAGAACTCTCTAAACTATTAAAGAAAGATACAACGAAAGAAGCCTTAAATATAGAAAGTCATCAAGGTACTCAAGAAGTGATCAATATGTCTGCAGAAAAGGAAGAAGTCATAGAACAGTTGGAAGAAGAGGTTGACTTGACTGAAGTAGAACCTCCAAAGTTGTATGCTGTCATTGAAGCTGAGTCTCTCAGTGAATTGCCTGAAGACTTGGCAAAGAAAGTTGTGACATACTACTATGGTTATCCATATCCATATCCTTACTATGGCAAATATCCATATCCACACTATCCATACTATCCGTACTATCCATATCCAAAACCAAAGAAGGGTACTGCCAAGAAACCAGAGAAGAAATCACTCTGGGTTGTTCTTGAAATGAGTTCTCCAGAAGAGATCAAGAAGCTCAAAGAACTAGGCAAGAAAGTTGTCGCTGTTTACTATGGTTACTATGGCTATCCATACTACGGATATCCGTACTATCCTAACTATGGCTATCCCTACTATCCTTATTACCCATACTATGGCTATGGATATCCAACACCAAAAGAAGGGAAGAAAGCCAAAGAGAAGAAAGGACTAGCAGTTACTGAAGAAGGAGAAGAGTTAGAGTTCAATACACTCGATGAACTCACTGAGCTAGCTAAGAAAAAGAAAATAGTGGCTGTCTATTATGGCTATCCAGGTTACTACCCATATTATGGATATCCATATGGTGAGTATGGCTACTATCCGTACTACCCATACTATGGATATAGCTATGGTTATTATCCCTATTATCCATATTATGGATACCCGACGCTTTCTGAGCAAGAGATAGATGAACTGATTGATTCAATGGACTTAGCTGAAGACTACAAAACATTCATGAAGAAATGTATGAAAGAGTCAAAGACAATGCCAGTAACTAAAAGAATGAAGGAATGTGCTGAAGCATTCAAGAAGATGAAAGCAGGGAAAGAGGAACAAGCGAAGAAACAGAAAGAATGTCCGCCAGGACAAGTGTGGGATGAAAAGGAAGGGAAGTGTGTACCAATAGAAGGCAAGGAGAAATATCCAGTACCAGCTTCTGCAGCTGCTGAACATGCTCCACCTGGTGGGCGTGAATTCACTGACATGGAACCTGGAAAACTTGAAGTTCCTTCTGGTCCAGAAGAGGATGCTAAGAAACTAGCTTCAAAAGTCAAGGAAGAAAATTCTGCTTCCATCCCTACGGTTGAAAACATTAAAAAGGAGGAAGTACAAGTAACTCAACCGGTGGTGGAAGTGTCAAAGGAACCATGTGCTGAATGTCCAAAAGAGGAAAAGAACGAAGCAAAAGTAGAGACGAAAACAGAAACTCCAGTGAAGGAAGAACCAAAAGTAGAAGAGAAGAAACCAGAAGAAAAGCCTGTTGAAACAAAACCAGCTGAAGTCAAAGAAGAGAAACCAGTAGAAACAAAGCCTGCTGAAACACCTAAAGAGACACCTAAGGAAGAGAGAAAGGAACCAACACAAGAAGAAATAATGAAGTTCCTCAAAGAAAACTGGCCAGAGATACTCAGAAAGCTTGCGATGGAAAAGAAGTTCTAAACCTCTTCCTTCCAATTTATTTGGGTGAGAACATGACAGAGGATGTGAAGGCTTTAGAGGAAAAAGTGAAGGAGTTGTCTAAAGTAGTAGATACTCTTCTAGCACTAGAGAAAGCAAGACTTGAAGCTGAACAGAGGAAGTTGGAAGAAGAACGTAGAAAAGCTGAGGAACAACAGAGACTGTTACAAGAACGTGAACGATTGAGAGAAGAATTGAAGGAAGTACACTTGGGTGAACTAGTGCGATATGCTATCCTAAAAGATCTGATACCTCGTGTCAATTCTCCTTCTCAAGCAGAGAAACATGAAGATTAAAGACTTAAATATGTACACGCCCTTTCTTCTCTTGTCACCTAAGAAGGGTGAGATGTAAAATGAAAAGTCTAGAGGAATTGGGTACTACAGGCATATCTCAGATAGCTGACTTGATACCAAAGGTAATACTTGATGAGGTAGAAGAGGCTGCACGGGCAAGACGTTTTGGTCGTGCACTAGTGCGTATCAATGAAGACCTTGTGAGGACAAAAGGTCGTTCAATAGTTGTCGGTCGCAGAAGTACTCTACAAGCTGGTTCTGTTTCAGAAGGAACAAGCCTAAAGACTTCAGTACAGGCTGGTACATTAGCTTACACTGCTACGACAATCACACCATCAAAGGTTGGCACATGGGCTGTCATAACTCAAGAAGCTATTGAAGGTTGTGAACTGAACTTGATCAAAGATGCTATAACAGAAGCTGGTTACGCTCTTGCGTACAAAGAAGACTCTGACATAATCACTGCTCTATTAACGACAACCAACACTGTCAATGCTCAGNCAGAAGGCACATGGTCAGTGAATGCTTACAAAGTTATAGCTGCTGCTGTTGCAAAGATACGTGCTGCCAACTGGACACCAAAGTTCTTGGTAGTTCATCCAAACGACTTAAAAGCAATCTTGACAACTGACCTATTCATGGATGCTTCAAAGTATGGAAGTGCTGAACCAATACTCAATGGAGAAATTGGTAAGATTGCTGGATTGAAAGTCTTAGTTACAACCCAGATATCACAAGGCACTGCTCTAGTGGTTGATCCTGACCGTGCAGGTTGGATGGCTATTCGCAGACGCCTAGACATGAAGAGATGGGACAATCCTGACACAGACTCAATAGAACTATACTTCTACACTGAATATGGTGTTGCTCTAACAGACTCATCTGCCTGTGTCAAGATAACTAACATAACTTAAATTTAGTAGTACCCAGTTTATCCAAGATTGATCGGACTTTCATCCCTGTGTGGATGTAAAGTCCAAATTTGTTTTTTCTGTTCCTTCTTTTTCTTCCAAAAGCTTTTATATTGTGTTAGTGTACAGAGACTATAGGTAGAGAAGATGTACACGACAGCACAAGACGTGAGAGATCTTCTAGGTCTTTCAGTAGACGAAGCACCAGACTCTGTTCTAGATGAACTGATAGAAAAAGCACAACAGGTAGTTGTACATTATGTCCAAATCAACGTTGATGAAGAAGACGTGCATCCAGATGGGATGACTATTGTCTTGAGTCACAAGTACTTGGCTGATAGAGACTTTGATATGCAGATAACTTCTGGAGATGTTAAAGTCTACTGTTATCCTTCCACTAACCTAGAAGAGCGTTATACACTTCCAGTGGAGAAGATATGGCCAGAACTAGGTGTGATAAAACTTCTTGCTATACCTACCTCTTTTGTCAAGATGACAGTCTCCTATGCTTATTACACATGTGCAATAGATTGGAATCTTCTTTCACTTGCAACTGCCTACTATGCTGGTATGTTATGGGTAGCAAGAGAAGAATTTCTAGTCCCAGAACAACTAGCTATTGGCAATGTAAGAATAAGACAAGAGCAACCATGGGACAAGTTGAGGAATGAGTTTAGACGTATTATCTATCANATGACAGANATACCAATGGACATTGTCAATTACAAGAAGATAATGATATCTCCAAGAAGTGGTGCTAGNTACTATGGACCTGGTACTGTCCTTGAANCAGAAGACTTGGCATCTGATGCAAACATAAGAGACGATGAAGCAAGGTGAAGTNAATGAAAATNCCACCACAGAGAAAACTNCTNCACATGTTCAGAAAGAAAGTTACTCTTGAAAAGTATTCTCTAACAGAGAGTACAGACCCNTATGGACAAACAGAAGAAACACTTGTTGGTTCGTACCAAATAGATGCTGAAATACAAGAAGTAACAGCAGAAGACTTAGTGTACATGAGACCTGGTTTTGCAGAAGTTGGAGATGCTTGGGGTTATTTTCTTCCTTCTTACATTGTGCAAGGACAAACAGTAGTAGTTCAAGTAGAGGATATAGTCAAATGGAACAATAAGACTTGGAGAATAGATAGGATAGAAGACTACTACCTTGGAGAACAGTTAATGTACAAGAGAGCACTCATGAAGAGGGTGGTATAATGCCAAGGAAAGTAGTAATTCACTCTGTCACATTCTGGTTGAAATGGCCTCAGTTCAAGAGACTACCTCAAGCTATTCTAGATGGTTTCTCTGAGTGGCAACGAGCTATCTATCCACAAGTTATTGCAAAGTGTCCAGTCTATGAAGGACCAGATCCTAGGCAGAGACGTGGTTTTGTGAAGAGTCATATAAAGATAGTAACAGTGAAACTAGAAAGAAGACATTATGATGCAATTGGCGTGCCAGGTGCTGCTAACCAAGGTAGTCCAGCATGGAGAGCATTTATGGCAATACAACTATTTCATAGACGAGATATGCCTAGACAGAAAGGTGGTCTTGTGATTGTACCTAAACGGAAAGAAGCTCTTGCATTTCCTTTAGCTAGGAAAGAAATCGTCAAACCACCAGAGAGACGAGCACCAAGTATTTCTGCTACTTATGAGAAGAAACGTGGTCCTCGTACATGGATTGTAGTAAAACGTGTACAACAGACAGGTTGGAGAGTTTACAATCCATTTGTCTATTATGTAGCACAAGCTAATATAAGCAGACTTGTACAAATTCTCAAGAAAAAGAAGAGAGGAATAGCTAAACTAGTTAGGAAGGTGCATATCCGTGCTGCTTAATCTTACAAGCACAATAGTTAACCTACTTCGGAGCAATGTGCCTAATCCACATCCTTCAGGTGAATTTATTTATGCAGATTACCCTCGCATGGACGCAACATTCCCTAGGATATCTGTTACTCAAGTTTCTGGTAATGTAGACACAGTAGGGATAGGAGAATGGGGCCCAGACAAGAAAGCGGACTATTATGTGCTTACCTATGACATTGACATCTGGGTTGGCGTAAAAGACAGGGCAATGATAGATGGTGAGACATATGTTGGTACTAAGCTAAGGGACAAGTATGCTGAGATAGTATTACGCACGCTTCTCGACAGCAAAGAGACACTACGTTCAAATAAAGTGATAGATGTAGATGTCGTGGGCATATCTACTTTGCCCTTGGATGAAGAGTATATGTTACATAGAAAGACAATTACTGTAAGATTCACAGTAGAAAGAGAGGAGGGTACATAATATGCCAGTATACAAAGGGTGGAATGCTAAGATATACATCAGTGGCCAACAAGTTGGATATGTAGATGAAGTAACTGTTGATATTGATCACAACTTAGAGACTTATTTTGCTGCAGGAAACAGACAAGCTGTGACTACTATTGAAGGACCAATTGACATCACTGGTACTTTCTCACGTGCTTGGATAAATAAGACTTATCTATCTCTCTTGACAAATACGGGCACGCTTAGTACTTTTACTTTGNAAGTACAAGTTGGAGGAATGACACTAACACTTAACAATTGTAAGCTCAAGAAGGGTTCGATTTCTGTTCCTCAGGATGGAGTCTTAAAAGAAGACTATGACTTTACTGCTCTATCATTCTCCATAAGCTAGACTTAAATATGCAAGTGCAACATCTCCTTCTTGGTGAAATAGAATGCCTGTGTATAAAGGTTGGAATGCTAAAATATACTACCAAGGTGTACAAATAGGATATGCTGACTCTGCTTCAGTAGAAATAGCTACCAATGTGGAAGCCTACTACCAAATAGGTTCAAGGAGACCAGTAGACTTGGTGACTGGTAATGAAGAAGTAACAGGTTCAATATCAAAGGCATGGATAGACAAGAACTATCTTCAACTAGTTGCACCAGGAGAAACTTCACTTTCAACATTCAACTTGTGCTTTGACTCTGGTTCTGTAAAAATCTATTGCTATGACTGTGTGTTTGAAAGAGGTTCAGTTGATATACCACAAGATGGTGTACTAAAAGAAGACTATGACTTCAGAGCAAAGACAGTAGCTATTGTCTAAATTGGCATATGAATGCCCAAGTAAGGGCGTATATTCAGTCTCCAAGTAAGGAGGTGGAAATGCGTGTCAATAGCAGAGGGTAAAGAATTTGCTGAAGCAGCGGAGTTACTATCAGCTGCTGAAGGAGAGAAGATCATTACTGTTGAAGGTAAGAAGGTAAAGATAAAGAAGATCACTGTTGGTGAACTAGCAGACATACTCAAAGTAGCAAAAGACTCAGAGTTGGAACAATACATCTGGTTAGTATACAAGTGCCTTGTGGAACCTAAGTTGACAGTTGACCAAGTACGAAGACTTAAGCACACTACACTACTGTTACTAGCATGGGAGATACAGAAGTTCTCAGAACTAGACAGAGAGTCAATACAGAGACTAGAAAATTTTTTCAAAACAAAGTCTTGAGGACAGTATTTCAGGTGATGTACCACATGCACTGGACGCTTGATGATGTTCGTAAACTCACTCTTCCTCAATTCAACTGGATAGTGAGAGAACTAGAAGAACAGAAAGAGCGTGAAAGGAGAGCGGTGAGGAAAAGATGAACCTTGTTCCAACTTCCCTTTTCTTTTTCTGTGAGAGAGGTGAGAGATAGCTTTGTTCCCTATTGACCTACTGTTCACAGTCAAAGGCAATCTGGAACCACTTACTGAAGCAGAACAACTGGTGTACAGATTAGGTCTAAGTCTAAGGCTTACTGGTAGAGACATGATGAGGTTAGGAGGGACCATCGACAGAGCTCTTCGTCCCTTCCTGACTGGAATGGAGAAAGCACTTGCTGGTTCACTTGCTTGGGAAGCTGGTCTTGAAGATATTTCTTGGGCATTTGAAGACATAGGTTCTGTAATTGGTGATATGTTTGCTCCTGTTCTGGAACAGATAGTTGATATTCTTGAATACTTTGCACAAGTAATCGAAGAGAATCCTCTTGCACGTTTCTTGGTTATTGTTGGTATAGGAATTCTACTCTTTGCTAAGTTAGCTGCTAG
>JGI24721J44947_10004432_pt1 | contig 19532 bp, 16 predicted proteins | sample YelNatPaOPGAMG01_FD_44947 | JGI IMG/M metagenome (IMG submission 44947) | reverse complement strand
GAGCGGGCTCCAGCCGGCGCGTATCGCGGTGGGCGGCGATTCGGCGGGCGGCGGACTTGCGGTCGCGACTCTGGTCGCGATCCGCGACGCCGGGATGACGATGCCGGCTGCGGGCGTATGCCTGTCGCCGTGGGTCGATCTCGAAGCGCTCGGCGCGTCGATGACCACCAAGGCCGACGTAGATCCGATCGTGCAGAAACCGGCGCTGCTCCAGATGGCGGCGATGTACCTGGGCGGCAAGGACCCGCGCACGCCGCTTGCCGCGCCGCTTTACGCCGATTTAAGCGGACTTCCGCCGATGCTCATCCAGGTCGGCACGTCGGAAACCTTGCTCGACGACGCCGCGCGGCTGGCCGACCGCGCACGCAAGGCGGGAGTACACGTTACCTACGAGCCGTGGGACGGCATGATCCACGTCTGGCAGATTTTCGCCCCAATCCTCGAAGAAGGCGCGCAGGCGATCGACCGGATAGGCGAATTCGTGCGCAAAACCGCCGCCTGAGCGGTGGGTTTATCCTAATCAAGCCAGGGCGCGGCGCGGGCGAGCGGGAGCGACCTCGCCCGCGCCTGGCGCCGCTCGGCAGCAATCGGCAATTTTCATGAACGCGCGCATCAAAGCGATCGACTGGGAGCGCGTCGGCGCCGAACTCGACGAGCACGGCTACTCGACCGTCGGCCAGGTTCTGGACGCGGCACAATGCGCGGAACTCGTGGGGCTCTATTCTGAGCGGGCGCGTTTTCGAAGCCGGGTCGACATGAAGCGCCTGCGCTTCGGCGTCGGCGAATACAAATATTTCGCGCGCCCGCTTCCGGCGATCATCCAGGGGCTTCGCGTCGCGCTTTATCGCCGTCTCGCTCCCATCGCGAATCGATGGGCCGAGCGCCTCGGAGCGAAGCCGGCCTACCCGCCTTCGCTCGCGTCGTTCATCCGCGCCTGTCATGCGCACGGACAGACGAAGCCCACGCCGCTCCTTCTTCGTTACGACGCCGGCGGATACAACTGCCTGCATCAGGACATCTACGGCGAGATTGCCTTTCCGCTCCAGTTCACTTGTCTTTTGAGCACGCCCGGCGTGGACTATACGGGCGGCGAGTTCATGCTCGTCGAACAGCGCCCCCGCGCGCAGTCGCGCGGCGAGGCGATCGCGCTGGGCCAGGGCGAGGGAATAGTTTTTCCCAATCGCTACCGGCCAGTCGCAGGCGCACGGGGCGATTATCGGGTCAACGTGCGCCACGGCGTCAGCACTATCCGTTCCGGCACTCGCTACGCTCTCGGTATCATCTTCCACGACGCAAAATAGCTTTTTCCCGCGCGATGGCCGCGCCGCGGCGGCCAGGCGGCAAATTTGTAGCGGCAGGCCATGGCCAATGTACGTCCGCGAACGCTAATCTTTGTAGGCGACAGCAGAGGCATTTCCTCTCTGCAGAGCCCCACCGGCGCCTGGCACCCTGCTCTTCCGGTCACGGGCGAAGAACGGAGCGCGGATGGGGCGACGCAGGAGGTGCAATACGGAGGCGAACTCGATGCCCTANTTCAGGCGCGGCGACGTGACTATCCATTATGAGGAATACGGCTCAGGCTATCCAGTGCTGCTCTTCGCACCCGGCGGGATGCGCTCGAGCATCGAGTTCTGGAAGCGAAGCCCGTTCGACCCGACCGTCGAGCTCAGNCGCGATTTCCGGGTAATCGCGATGGACCAGCGCAACGCCGGCGAGTCGAGGGCACCGATCACCGCGTCTGACGGGTGGGAGACCTACACCGCCGACCATCTGGCCTTGCTCGACCATCTGGGCGTCGCACGATGCCATCTGATGGGCGGATGTATCGGGTCGTCGTACTGCCTCGGAGTAATCAAGGCTGCGCCCGAGCGGGTCACGGCTGCCGTGCTGCAGAACCCGATCGGGCTCTCGCCGTCAAATCGCAGGTTGTTCTTCGAGATGTTCGACTCGTGGGCAAACGACCTCAAGACAAAGCGCGGGGATATCGACGAGTCGGCGCTCTCCCGGTTCCGCGAGCGGATGTACGGCGGCGACTTCGTCTTCAACGTGACGCGGGATTTCGTGCGGGCGTGCAAAACCCCGCTTTTGATTCTCGCCGGCAGCGACGAGTACCATCCGACACCAATTTCGCAGGAAATCGCCCGCCTTGCCCCCAATGCCGAGCTTATAATGTCCTGGAAAACGCCTGACGTGGTGGGACAAGCGATTGAGCGGGTACGCGCGTTTTTGAAGACGCATCAGCCGCGCTAAGCAGGGTTGGGCAGCNGCGCGGCACGTTCGGGCGAGGTTGTCACGCCTCTTGCACTGGAACGGCGGGGCGCGCCAATTCCCCGGCGTCACTGGCCGGTCTCAAGCGTCATTTTACTGCCGCTTCGCATTTATCGAGTGGGGTCGTCAGGTTGCGCATGCGCACGTCCAGATAGCATCGCTGCAACATTTTGACAGCTGCAGTTAGCAGTTGAGTGTCAGTGCCAAGCGGATTTTTCAAACGTGACCGCCATCGCAGCCGCCTTCGGAGCTTGGCACGAGCTTAGCGAAGGAGCCCTCGAAGGAATGCGGCCGGTTGCGGGCGGGAGAGTCGTTGCGAAGCGCACCCGAAAAGGGGGCCCCGCCATCCGGTCCGCGCCGGAACAAATCTCGCACGGAGAGACGGTGGCGATGCAGCGGGGAGAGCCCTTGGACGAGTTTCTGGAATGGGTGTGCGACACGCATGAAAGCGTGCGCAGGGCCCGTGACATGCTTGGGCGCGAGAGAAAATGGGGCGTGGCCTCGGTATGCTGGGAGGCCAAGCTTCAGAAAATTCAGGAAGAGTTCGACAAGCTTCAGTTCGAAGTCTCCCGATGCGTCGCGACGCGCGACGCCAACCGGCTTCTGTTCGAGGCAACGCAGGAAGGCGGCGCTGTCAGCCGTCGTCGTTTCTTCAAACGCGCACATTCGAAAGGCAACAATGTGGTGGTTCCGTTTGTCCGCGCAACCTCCCGAACCAGCGCTTCCTGAGCGCCGCGAAACGTAACAATAGCGGCCGGAGATAGCCGCGGCGGGCGAACGGAACTCTCGGATGGTAGATTCACGTCCTCGGTCGAAGACCGAGTTGGCGCGTACAACCATGCACGTGTTGGCAAGGAATCGGTTGTCTCCCTCCCTACCCGCCTGTCGATTCCGTTCGCCCACCGGGCCTACCTTCAGGCCGGACGGGCGGTTTTCAGTGAGGTCCGGAAACCCGCTATCTGGCGGTGACCGTCCCTAGAACCCCGGGCAGGCCCGCGACCGCGGTGTCCGTACCCGAAAACTGGATTTGCTCCACCTGCTGCGCAGAAACTTCAGCCGGCGATAGCGCCCGTGCAAGCTTCACTTGCAGCACGAATTGCAACGAGCGGCCAGGATGGACCGGAAGCGGGCGCGGCAGGACAAGCATGGTCGACGCGGAAGGCGCCCAGACACGGGCGGAGCCGACTACCTGTCCGCCACGCAGTGCGAGCAATCGCGCCAATGACACCATCGCCGGATTGCTGAACGAAATCGTCGCGCCCTGGATACTTTCCCATGCCGAGCTGGTATTTGTTACCTGCCATTTCCCCGCGAATACGACCCTCCCACCGCGCGCCACGCTTAACGAAGGCCGCAANACGCTCAGCGTCGCGCCCGGGGTCGCGGTCGGCGCTGGTGTCGGCGTCGGTGAGGGTGTCGGTAAGGGGGTTACGGTTGGGGCGGGCGTCGGGGTCGCGGTCGGCGCCGGCGTGGGAGTGGGAGTCGGTGACAAGGCGCTTAGGCCCGAAAGCCAGGTTCCCCAGTTTGAGCCGCTCGGTCCCGCCGCGTATTCGCCGGCTGTCCAGACCTCGCCTGGGTTCGACGGGTCGACTGCGGCGCCTGAATAGTCGCCCCAGCGCGAGCCGCTGTATGCGACTGCGCCGGGCCTGACAAGGATTGGCGAGCCGAACGCGTTGACGGGATCGCTGGCGAGTCTCATGCCCGCGTAAACCGACGGATACTCGGACGACGATGAACCCGAGAACGCGACGATCAGGTCGCCATCGGCGTCAGTCTGTATCGCGGGATAGTAATAATAGGCGCCCGGGGAGCCGACGTTGAAATCCTGCTCGACGGTCATCGCGGCAGTATCGATTTCAACCAGGGCGAGGCAGCTTCGGCTTTCGGTGTCGCCGGCCGGGGTGCACGCGGTGTTCGCCGAAACCCATAGCGAGCCGTTTCTATAGACGGCGTCGAGCAGACGGTTGTCGTTCGTCGCGATCGGGTTTTGCGAGGGTTGCAGCGCGTCGGGCGGAGTGGAAATTGGCGCGATAGCCTCGTCGACATAGTTAGCGGACGGGCCGCTGCCGACNCCCGGCACTCCGTTCACTGTCCAGACNCGAACGAAGTTGCTGGTCGGGCTCGCCAGTGAAGCCATGTAGAGCGATGAAGTAGAGGAGAGGGACGCGGCGGGCTGGATAGTGAACGTTGCGCCGTCGGCTGGCGGCCCGAACATCCTGGAGGAAAGGCTTGCGCCGGCGATGAGAGAGGATTTGTTGAGCACCACAAATTCGTTGCCCTGAAAGCCCCCGCTCGCGCAGTCCGGCGAGCATGAGAAGGCATTGGCGGTCAGCACGACCTTGTCGTCGCTGAAACCGAGGGCCGGAAAATCCGGAAAGCTCGACGGGGTGGGCACGCGGTAGATGTAAAATCCCCCGGTCGGATCGCTCGTCATCGACACGGCAAGGTTCCATTGCCCCGTGGTGCTGGTACTCGGATCGGATGTGTCGGTCGAGATCATCACGACGAACCATCGTCCCGACGACGCGTCGAAGCGCACTTTCGGGTCGGTCATGAAGATGCCGGAGCCGAGCGAGAAGAACGAGTTAAGAGTGAAAGTCGAGAGCACCGCGCCGCTTTTCGTCAGGATCCGTCCCGCGTCGTTCACCACCTCGAAGAGGTTGTTCGGACCGGCTGCGATCTGCGTATCCGGGGGCTCGCACATACAGCTTTCACCCTGCTGCAGGCCGATGAAGCTCGCATCGACGCTCGGCATCGACGAGGAGGCGAACGGAACCGCGACGGTGTAGGCCGGGGAATTGCGACGCGCGAGGCGGGCGCTGGCCTTCGCGCCTCGGAACATGGAGACGTTGGCCGGCCTGAAGAGCGTGTTCGGCGCGCACAATGGTATCCGGGCAAGCGGTGCAAGGTCTCGGACGTACACGGTGGCGGCGCGCGCAATTGGCGGTTCGGTTCGCCCTGAAACAGCCTCGGCGCGGCTGGGATTTGCCGGGCCAGGAATCATTGCCGCAAGCGCAAGGAGCATCAAGAGTCCGCGCGCGGCGCCATCGCACCGCCGGCGGGCGATCCGCAGATATTTCAAACCGCAGGCCCCCTTTCAGTCGACCTCTCAACGAAAACGGTAGGTGAATCGTTTGCGCGAGGCCAATAGCCGCGGCGAGGCGCCATGCTCATGCTCGCCCAAGGGGCTCCCTGCTTGCTCAAGGCGCCAGAATTTTGCCGCTATGATATCCTGGAAGGTATGGGGGCTTGACGGCACCGGCGCGGGACCTCCGTCCCGACGGTGTTGGCAGAGCGGCACGCCGGCGTGGGGGCGTTGACGCGGCGTCTGAAACCGGCTAGGTTTAAATCACGGCTAATTACAGCTGATGCGCGCGTCGGATTCCGCGACGCCAAGACCTGCTTAACTCAGAGACCAATCGTTCGGCCTAAGCGCCAACGTGAATCCGCTGGCTCTGCACATCGAGGTACCTATTGTCCTTTTCCGAATTCTCCCTGTCACCTGAAATTCTTCGTTCGATTACTGACCGCGGCTACCAAGAAGCCACTCCGATCCAGGCCAGCGCCATCCCGGCGGCGATGGACGGCAGGGATCTGGTCGCCACAGCCGAGACTGGCAGCGGCAAAACGGCGGCCTACCTGATTCCCCTGCTTGAACGCCTTCATCGCGGCCATCAGGCGGCAAAGCGCCCGGCCGGCATCAGTGCGCTGGTCCTGGTTCCCACGCGTGAGCTGGCAATCCAGGTCGCTCGCGAGTTCGCCGTCATCGCCCGTCACACCCGGGTAAAGGCGACCGTGATCATGGGCGGCGACTCGATGAGTCGTCAATTGCACGAGCTGCGCAACGGCGCGCAAGTGCTGATCGCCTGTCCCGGCCGGCTTATCGACCATCTCGACCGGAAGACCGTCAGCCTCGGGAGGATCGAGGTTGTGGTAATCGACGAGGCCGATCGCCTGCTTGACATGGGTTTTCTGCCGCAGCTCAGGCAAGTGATGCGTACGCTTCCCAAGCACAGGCAGACACTGATGTTCTCGGCCACGATGGCTTCGGGTGTGCGGCAAATCGCAAGCGAGTTCCTGAACGATCCCGTACGGGTCAGGATTGGCGAGAAGACCGCTCCACCGCCGAGCATCCGGCAGACCATCTATCCGGCGACACCGGACAGCAAGGGACCGATGCTGCTGGAGCTGCTCAAGAACGGAGAAGTTGAAAGCGCTATCATCTTCACCCGGACCAAGAGCCGCGCCGATCGGGTCGCCAAGATGCTCACACGAAACGGGATAAAGGCGGTTGCGATCCACGGCGATCGCTCGCAGAGCCAGCGCAACGCGGCCCTGGGAGGATTCCGCGCCCGCACCTACCGCGTGATGGTGGCGACCGACCTGGCGGCGCGCGGAATAGACGTCCCGCACGTCTCGCACGTGATCAACTTCGACCTGCCCGACGAAACCGAGAACTACATCCACCGGATCGGCAGAACCGCGCGCATGGGCAAAGCAGGCCACGCGCTGAGCCTGGTGACCCCCGAAGAACGGGCGTCGCTGGCGCGGATCGAGCGCGCGCTCGGCACCGACCTCGAGCGAGAGCGGGTGGAAGGATTCGAGGCGCCCGAAATCAGCGCGCCCAAGCCGGTGAAACTTTTCCGGTCGGATTCGATTCGTCGGCGCTCGACGCGCAGCTCCCGGCGCGCGACCTGGGCGTGACCTGGACTATCTGTCGCGCGCGCAGCAGCCTCGCTCGCGCGCGGCGCTAAGCGACAAACGAAACGAGGCATGAGGGCGCGCGTCGCCTCATGCCTCGAAACACTTCCGCCATCCCTTCAACGACTTCGCGCGCAATCCCGGCGGATTTCGCCCCCGGAATGCGCTGCTGACATGGCCCGAGCCGGGCACGAGAAAACCCCTCCACGCGCAGCATCATCTCAACGAAAGAACCATGACACTCCGACTACCATCCCGAGGGCCGTATTGATGGAGTAGTTTCTGTCGGGGCCGTTGAATCCGCCGTTGGACACGTGCTCCGTATGCAGTCCCAGATAAGCTGCCGCACGTTTTCGGAAAAAATACGACAGCCCCACGCCCCCCTGAATGAGCGCGGCGAAGGGACCCTCAAGCCGCGTCCCGCGACCGGCGCCTTTCAGCCTTAGGTCCGTCCCTCCCGGAGCAATNGAAGCTTCAATCCANGGGACCAGCGGACCGCGTTCGAAATGCGTCAGGTAATAGCGCACTTCGAAATCGAGACCGCCGAAGTTCTGCCGGGTGTTGAATCGCTCGAAAACCGGTCCCACGCCGAACTGAGGAGCGCCGTCCAGGACCCCGCCCAAGCGCNCGAAATGAACCGCGCCGAATGGCAGAAGAACGAAGTGCGCAGACAGGTTCCATGCCTGAACCCACCCGGTTTGATTGAGACGGGCGCCGAAATGAGCCATCGAGCCATCNGCCTCAACGCCCATCTGCCATCGCTCGAACTCCGGCTGCGCGAACGCACACGCCGGCCGAATGACGAAACACATGAGCGCAAGCGCGCCGAGGACTCGCGCGCTTGTCACAGGCCTAGGACGGGACCTCATCCCTCATGGACCGACCTTTCGGAAAGGCCCGGAACTTAACCGAGAGCCAACGCCAACCAATCAAGCTGTGGATACTGTAGTGTCACTATTACTACATGTCCATAGAGGCAAGCCGCTGCGCTTCCGTTCGCAGAAGGTTGAATATTTGCGCATCAATTCGAGCGGTTTCACCGNGTTGCCGGCGGCACTTCTGGAGACTCCGCACCGGCGCGTTCCACGGATTGCGNCGCCTGTTCGCTTTGAAGACCCGCCAATCCGATTCAGTTACGCAATCCTGACTGTCTCGCGAGCGAACGGTAAACCTCGATCACCTCCGCCGCGGCACGTCTGCGGTCGAATCGATCCAGTGCGGCGAGGCGTGCGTTGCGTCCCAGCCGTCCACGGAGCTCGGGGTCACCGATCAGGCGTTCGAGTTGCCTTGCCAACGCAGCGTGATCGCCGGGAGCGAAAGCGAGAGCATTTTCTTCTTCGCTGATTAGCTCCACCGCTCCACCGGCGCGGCTTACCACGACGGCCCGTTGCGACGCCATCGCTTCCGCAATCACCCGCCCGAACGGCTCCGCAGCGGTGCTCGCGTGCACGACGATATCGAGCGCGCGCATCGCCTGCCCCGGCTCCTCGATAAAGCCCGTAAAGCCAACGCGATCGCAGAGCCCTAATTCACGCGCCTCTCTGCGCAGGTCGTCGAGCGTCTCCTGGCTGCCGACGGTCTGATAAATCGGTCCGCCGATCACGTAGCCGCGAATCGGCATTGTGCGGGGCAACTGCGCGAGCGCACGCAAGAACACGCGATGACCCTTCCACCGCGCCATCGTTGCGAGCAGCCCTATCCGCACCATCTTTCCGGGCGCGGGGCGCATGCCGGCTAACCGATCCAGGTCGAGCACGGGCCCCTTGGGCGAGAAGTCGCTAAAATCGACGCCGTTATACACTCGGACAATAGGCAGAGATGTGCCNCATGCCAGCCTGAAGTCCTGCGCCACGGAATTCGAATTGGCTATCGCAACTCCGCATCGCCACGCGAAAAGTGGTATCAGCCGCCGCATGATCGGCCGTCCGCTGACATAATCGTGAATGTGCCACACCAGCGCCGCACGGCGCGGACAAACACAGGCGCCCTCGATCTGCATCTTGAATCCATTGCAATGGACAATATCCGGCGCCGCGCCGCGAATCGCCCTGCGCAGTGTGGCGGCGTGGGCGACCGTCGCAGGGCCACCCGCTGCATACCGCCCGATTGCCGCGACCCGCTCGGCAACGTGGCCCGTCTGCCCGCTGTCTCCCATCCTGGCCGCCACTGCCGGCATCGGCACCACCTTGACCACGGCGTCCAAGTCACGCGCCCTGGTCANCAGTGGGCCATCGGCGCTCACTATCACCTCGCATTTCCACGATGGCTCCGCCTCCCGCACACACGCAAGCAGATCAAGCAGGCAGCGCTCGGCTCCGCCAAGCTGCCCGGATGCGCTCAGATAAACGATCTTCACAGAATTGACGCGAAGGCTTCGAAAAACCCTTCGGCCCAGACAACCTAAAATTCCAATGACCCCTGAAACACCAAAACCTTGCCCCAGTACACTTCTTCTTCAAAGACCAGGTACTCACCATCCGCCCGCCGGTAAGCAGTGAGCCCGTGCGTGCAATCCAGCCATCCCATCGCGTTACCAACTTCGGGACCTGGCAGCATGCGTCCGAGCAGCGTTCCGCTTTCGGCGTTATACACGAAGAGGTCCTCCGCATCTCGCTTTGCCGCAACGCCCGCGCTCTGGAGGACTCCCGCGATGACCCGGTTGCCAGCGACAGCAAAGGCCTTTATCGCCTCGCCTGAGGCAGGATCATGCGGCAGAGTAATTCGGTATCGCGGTTTGGAACGGTTGCCAGCTACGAAATGGTCGTACCGCGCCAGTTCGGTCCCGGCCAGTCCGAAGGAAGGTTCACGCGCCGAACGCGGATGCGAGCGCGTGTAACCGCTCAGATACAGGGTATCGCTTTTGGCTACGTACGCCACCCGCTCTATCGCCGTGAACGGTGCGATCTGGCCGTAACGAATAGCTGTGGCGGCGGAGTAGATAGGCGCTCCCAACGAGGCCCATCCGCGAAGCGGAAACTCCACTACGCCGCTGTTTTCATTCGCGGCCCATATGTCACCCTTGGAATCGACGTCCCATCCCCAAGTCGCGTCGTTCAGCAGGCCGCTGAGATTCGTGAATTCCCCTGGGTCCGGATTTCCGTTTTCGTTTGAATCCACCCACATCCAGGCGGGTGCCCATGCATATTGGCTGCTCGGCTGGATCCCCTCAGCCCACCCCGGTATCGGCCGCCCACCGAAGCCGCCAGCCGGCACCGCGATGTCGCCGTCCAGACGGAAAATGAGCAATGTGTGAGAAAGCTGGTCCGTGATGAACATATACTTGCGCCGGTTGAGATTTCGAATCGCAAGCACCGTATAATGGAAATCACCAAACAGGCGCGGGTCGTTCGGGTATTTGAACCGATCGAGCGTATAGGCGGCCCAGCTCCATTGCCCGCCCCCCATCGCCTCGTCCTTCATTTTGAAATGATACAACGCGGTGTACACATCTCGCCCGTCGGTCGCGTTGTCTGCGGCCGCCGTATCCAGGAATGTGAGTCCCCTGAGCGCCCACAACAGTTTTCCGGACGGGGAAAACTTCCGCAGATCAGTAAAGCCCGGCCCGCCCGCCACGTAGAGGTTGTTTTGCGAGTCGGTACCAACCGCCAGCGGGTTCACTAACTTCGTTGGCAGGATCTCTCCGGGCTTTCCGGAATAAATACCCGTCCCGAACCTCCCCACCAGCCGCCCCTCCCGAGAATAGATCCGAATGCTCTGATCCGGCCCGCTATCCGCCACCAGTACCCGTCCGCGACTGTCCACCGTAAGACCGCCAGGCTGGGCGATGCCGATGATGCGCCGGTCCAAAAAGCGGCCCTTTGTCGAATAGTTTTCTATACCGCCTTTATGCGCGATCCACAGACTCCTCGTGCCCGGGTCGTAGGCAAGCTTCAGTGGATGCGGAAACCCGAACTGCCGCAGGGGAGCCATCGTGTTCGCGTCGTATACACGGATCAAGTTGTTGGCGCTATCGGAAACATAAAGCTCGCTATCGCTGGCGGCGAGGCCCGGTATGTAAGCAGTCGTCGGAACCACCAGGGCATTTCCGCAGCGACCGCTGGCGCCCTCAAAGCCTCCAGCCGGATTCCCCTTAAGATCGTACCGTCTGACTCCGTTTATCTTACGATTCGTGAACAGTTGATACGATAGATACGCATACTTGCTATTGGTTGCGACGGCCAGACCGCCCCCATCGTGTGAGCAAGGCGAACCGCCGAGTTCCTTTGCATCGCGATACCGTCCGCCTTCCAACCCACTCTCATCCCAGGTCGCGTTCAAATACACGGTACCGTCAGGTCGCACCGACATGTCCGCGGTCGATGTCTGAACCTTCTTTCCCGTGCCGGCATAACCGTCCGCGATCCCACCGGGGAAGGAGTTTCCCAGCCAACCCGTCCGATATGGGGGACTGGACGGACGGCCTAAGACCTCACCGTGGCCCGACAACACGCTCGCGGTGATAAACAACGCGTAGCCTATCAAGAGCGCGCCAGCGTACGTACTATATCGCGGCTTCACTTCACTTCATGCCAAATGGCTTGCGACACTGCCGCNCACTACGACATTCATCGCNCTTCCTGTATCGNCNCTTGAGGTCGTAACGTGAATGCCTTGAGCAGCACGACTCGGAGCAGGCATGCCCCTTTAGTCTCAAGCGTATGCTCACNNGTACCGCCGGGCCGCACGCGCACTGACTTCTCCGCTGCGAGCCGGCCTCATGCACCGCCTGTCCACTGAGCTATAACGAACCAATCTTATATGGTAAGCACTGCAGGCTGAAGCGCCATTCGGTTCAGATCCGCGATAATCTCTTCACGGTAAACCGGATTCATCACGATCACGACGTCCGGGCGGTAGCGACGAAGGAATTCCGGACTCACGATCTCAAGCCCGGTTTTGGCCATGTAGCAGCCCTGCTTGTTCGGATTGATATCCACGACGCACCCCACGGCGTCTCGCACGTCAACCGTTGCAAGAAAGGTCACCCTTCGATCCTGAACCCCAGACCACCACGCGCCGGCCCGCGTCTCGATATCCTCGAAGCCTCTCGCGCCATTGCGCTACGTGCGTTTGGACGCGGGCAGCGAACCGCGAGACCGCCGTTCTCAGCGCATCCATATCGCCCGTCAACACTGCCTGCGGACCGACACCGTTTGTTGGGGCGGCTTCCAGCGTCAGATACTGCTCGTCGTACTCGCAGCCGAGCGCTAGAATCGCGAAACCGGCTCGCTCAAACAAGCGCGCAAGCGAACCCGCCGTGAAATAGGAGCAGTGTTCGTAGTAGATGTCCCAGAACGCGGCTTCGTTCAATATCCGCTGGGCGTTTGGCACTTGAAAGAATACTTTCGTGGCGGGCGCTCCCTCGAGCGACCGACGCACCATCCTGACGAAACCCCCAACATCACTAATGTGCTCCAGGGTCATCTTGCAACAGACAAAATCTCCGCGATGGTCCGTATACTTCTCCCCGTAGTAATCGCGTATAAATTGGATTCGCGCTGCTGCCGGACTGGTGTTGCGCTCAGGTATATAAGCTGGGTCGAAACCGATGCCAGTATTGGCCCCCAGCTCGCACAGCAGGTTCAGGAATTCCCCCTTTCCGCAACCGATCTCAATGAGCTTCTTGTTCCTCAGGGCGTAACGCTCCACCAACTTCCGCGCCAGTCCCTCCTGCCATTTCCGAAACGTCGCCGAGCACCCCTGTGATTCCTCGCAGCGCGAGGAGTACTCCACCATCGACTTGTCGAACACCGTATTGAAGATGAAGCCACACGCCTCGCAGAAACCGAGGCGCACTGGACGCGTCGGGAAACTCAGCGCTGATTCCCGCGTCGTAAGGTTCAGCACGCTGTTTACCGGAGCTGCCTCGACCTCGTGGAAGATTCGGATGCACCTCTGGCCGCAGCAAAAGCAGCGATACTCCGTCGCGGGATTCATACTATCCGCACCTGGGGAACCGGTATGATAAAGCTCCCGCCCAGCTCGCGATAGCCTACCTGCTGCTGCAGAATCTCCTCGGCAAAATTCCATGCCAGCAATAACACATAGTCGGGCCGGTCCTCGGTCAGAACCTGTGGCGGCAGGATCCGCAGATGGTTTCCGCTCATGTAGCGTCCCTGCTTGAACGGATTCAGATCCACGAGGTAATCGAGCATGCTTCCGTCGATCCCCGCGACGCTCATCAGTGTGCAGGCTTTCGCGGCGGCTCCGTATCCTGCGACGCGCTTGCCCGCGCGCCTGAGCGCGCGAAGCGTTCTGCCGAGCTCGTCAATCAGCCCGCGCACCCGCGCAGCGAAATGCAGGTAATAGTGACTTTCGTCGGCACCCCTGCGCTTCTCGCTCTCGAGCAACTCGCGCACGGCGTCGCCCTGGGCGCTTCGTTTCTCCGCAAAGAGTCGCAGCGAACCTCCATGGATTGGAATCCGCTGCACCTCGTTCAGGGAGAGTCCGTGGCGCCGGAACAGACGGTCGAGCGCGGTCACCGAGAAGTAGCACAGATGCTGGTGATAAATAGTATCGAATTCGCAGTGCTCGATAAGGTCGACAACGTAGGGAACCTCAACAACCAGGGCACCGTCGTCCTTGAGTAGCAGCGCCGCGCCTTTGACGAAGCCGTTGAGATCCGCGACGTGGGCGAGCACGTTGTTTGCCAGAAACAGGTCGGCGCGCCTTCCTTCGCGGTACAGTTGCTCTGCCAGCTGAAGCGTGAAGAACGTATGGAGAGTGTCGACACCGTTGCGTTGCGCCGCCAGCGCGGGCCCTTTTGCCGGGTCGATGCCGAGCACCGGGATGTTACGCTCCACGAAGTTCTTCAGCATGTATCCGTCGTTCGAGGCCGCTTCAATTACCAGGCTCTCACGCCCAAGCACGCGACGCGACATCAGTTGCTCGGCACTGAGAGCAAAGTGTCTCCTTAGCGCAGGGGACACCGACGAAAAGTAGGGATAGTCATCGCCGAACAGGATACTTGGGCTTACCGTCTCGCTAATCTGCACCAGCGTGCATGCTGGGCAGAACATCACTCTCAGCGGCGCGAAGTACTCCGGCTTGTCAAGTTGCTCCGCGGTCAGCAGGCGGTCCGCGAGTGGCGTTTCGCCAAGGTCCAGAATTAGAGTCAGCTCCGCCTGTCCGCAGGAACGACAGCCCGCAATCGTTGCCGAGGGTGGACGGACTATCGGCCGCTCGCTCATCTCGCCACCTCGGCCCCGTGTCCGTTGACCACGCGCAGCGTATCGCTTACCACACCCTGAGCGATGAGTTTTCGCAGGTGAACGATGCGGCTGTAACGGTCACCCTCGACTTCCTCCAACGTGATTCTTGTGTCGCGAAATGCCCGGTACAGCTCTTCAGCCCCCGCTCGCGCGTTCCAACGTGGCCGATATTCCGGAACCACCTCGCCCAGGCGGCTGCAATCCACGCGATAGTTGCGCACATCGGGCGAGGCGCCTTCCGCGAACTCGATGCGCGAGCCTGGAACCGTCTCGCGCACGATCTCGGCAAGTTCGCGGATGCGGAAGTTCTCGCCCGGAACTCCGACATTGAATGCGCGATTGTGCACCGAATCGCGTGGCGCATGAAGCACTGCCAAAAACGCTCGCGAGATATCCTCTATGTGAACGATCGGCCGCCACGACGTCCCGGCGCTCTTGAGCATCACCCGCCCCGTCGTGAATGCCCACGCCACAAGGTTGTTCAANACCAGATCGAACCGCAGGCGTGACGACACCCCGTAGGCTGTCGCGTTACGCAGGAACACCGGGCTGAATCTGTCGTCGGCAAGCCGCGACACGTCGCGCTCGACACAGACTTTCGAAATCCCGTAGGGCGTAACCGGGTTCAGCGCCGAGTCCTCCCGCAGCATCTCCTCGCCAGCCGCTCCATAGTTGCTGCACGAAGAGGAGAAGATGAAGCGCCGAACTCCCGCAGCCTTGCACAATTCGGCCAGCCTGACCGAAGCGCGATGATTGATTTCCGCCGTGAGCGCAGGGTTCAAATAACCCAGCGGGTCGTTCGACAATCCCGCGAGATGGAGTACCGCGTCAAATCCCTCGACATCGGCCAGCTCCACGTCCCGAATGTCCTTTATCGCTTCCGGTACCGTCACAGGCTCTGCAGCTCCGAACGTGCATTGTCGAAACAGGTCGCTGTCGAGCCCGTGCACCTCGTGTCCAGCCTCCAGAAGCATGCGGGTGAGCACCACACCGATGTAGCCTTTATGGCCGGTCAACAATACGCGCATCGCAACCCTCTACGGCCAGACCTTCCACGGGGCCTGACCCGACTCCCACAAATTTTGCAAAATGTATTTTTCCCGCAACGTATCCATGCACTGCCAGAAGGACTCGTGGCGGTAAGCCATCAACTGCCCCTCGCGAGCCAGTCTTTCCAAGGGCTCCCTTTCGAACTGCGTCTCATCCCCTTCGATATAGTCCAGCACCTGCGGCTCAAGCACGAAAAAGGCGCCGTTAATCCATCCCTCGGCCGTCTGTGGCTTCTCGGAAAAGTTAGCCACCCGGCATCCCTCAAGTTCCAAATGACCATACCGCGCGGGCGGGCGGACCGCGGTAAGCGTCGCGAGCTTTCCGTGCGAGCGGTGAAACTGCAGCAGCTTCCGCAGGTCAATGTCGGACACTCCATCGCCCCACGTGAGCATGAAGGTCTCGCGCTTGAAATACGGTCCAAGGCGCTTGATTCTCCCGCCCGTCGCAGTATCCAATCCCGTCTCGACCAGAGTTACTTTCCAGTCAACGTTTCCATTACCGTTGCCGGCGACACGACCCGTCCTGAAGTCGACGGTAACGTCGCCGTTCAGTGAACAATAATCCGCAAAATACTTCTTGATGTATTCGCCCTTGTAACCGAGCGCGATCACAAAGTCGTTGAAGCCGTAGCTGGCGTACTGCTTCATGATGTGCCACAGGATCGGATAACCGCCGATCTCGACCATGGGTTTCGGTCGTACTTCGGTTTCTTCCGCCAGGCGGCTGCCACGCCCGCCGGCCAAAATACCTACTTTCATCCTGCACTCCGTTAAACAGACGGCTTACCGGTGAAGCCGGGGTTAGCCTCATAACGGCGCCCGTTTCTGATCGCGTAAAATACTTTGTACATGCTGGATGCACGACGACCCGGCACCGCCATACACACACGCATGACTAGGCTTTTCACACCCCAACTGCCGCGGCTCATTAGAGGAAAGTATGCGCTCGTCACAAGTCTGCGGGCATCGTCGCCTTCTTTCAGTGACGGACACCTGCTAGCGGCCTCGATAGCCATGCGTCGAAGCGCCGTCCGGCCAACCGCCAGTCGTTCGAGTCCATACGCCTGATTGACAGGCAATGTAGCGCGTCGTTGTTTGCGCAATGGACGGCTCTGAGGAACCGCACGACGGCCCTCGGCAGCAATCGATCGTCGTCACCTTCGCTTTACTTCCATAGCTTTTCTTAGCGTAAGCTTTACTGTAGTGTCACTCTTAAAGCAACACTACGGCTGCGAACGACGTGCAATGGCAACCCAGCGATACGGCCTACGGCTCCCCGTGAGCTGCGATGCCGGCGTGTTCCCTTGCCATCACCTATTCCGCTCGTGCCCCGGCAGTCTCTTTCTTGTCCCGGATGCCCGTGCGCGGACGGCGCCTTTTGAGAGAGCCTTATGCGCTATGATCAGGTAAGAGAATTGGCGACGGGCGAGCTCCTAGCGACCATGGAGCGTTCAGGGAGCGCCAGAGAGCGCGCGGTCCTTAGCAGGGGGGCTAGCGACGACCGAATCTACGCGATGGTCGCCCGAGAGCTCAGGGCTCGGCATCGCGGCGGCGGTACTCTCATTGACGTCGGCTGCGGCGCCGGCCATTTGTTTCCTTTCGTGAAACATCTTTGTGACCGTTATATCGGTATCGACGTTGTACGCTACGCCGGTTTCCCGGAGGAAGCGGAGTTCGTTGAAGCGGACCTCAACGCTCAGTCCATCCCACTTCCGGAAGCAAGCGCTGAGCTTGTGGTTTCCGTGGAAACCATCGAGCATCTGGAGAACCCACGCTCCTTCCTAAAAGCGCTCTCACGCGTGGCAACCCCCGGCGGCTACATATCAGTCACGACACCCAATCAACTAAGCCTTCTGAGCAAACTATGCCTTGTGCTGAAGAATCAGTTCCCCTCCTTCCAGGAGGCTCCGGGACTTTATCCTGCGCATATAACCGCTTTGCTCGAAATAGATCTACTTCGACTCGCCACCGAGACCGGGCTCCAAGACGCGGCAATCGCTTACACAGACTACGGCCGGATACCGGGCACACCCTGGCATTGGCCGCGACCTCTACGCGGTCGCGCGTTCAGTGACAACGTCCTGCTGATTGCACGAAAGCCAGCACGCTAGACACAGCAGCGCCGCGCTCCTCTCGAAAGACGCTCTAACGAACGCAGGGCTGTGGGACCGCCACGATTGCCGTCTGGGTAACAACGGATCCAGGCACCCGGACCTCGAGCGCAGAACGACGGCAAGCCCGCAACCTGGCACAGGCGACTCGCGCCGACACAGTTCGGCTTCTAGCGCTCGTCGCTGCTCACGCGCAGAGGAACTCCGCTTCGACTCCCAGCTCACCAGCTATCCGGCGAATCTCCTCAACGTACACCGGGTTCATCACTATCACTATCTCAGGCCGATAGTCGGTTAAAAACTGAGGCGCCACGATCCGTTGGCCTGTGCCGGGTGTGTAATTTCCCTGCTTGCGTTCGTTTACATCCACGACATATTCGATGGCCGACGGTTGAAGCACGTTAAGAAATGTCGTACCCTTCGCTCCAGCACCCCATACCACGACCTTGCAACGCTTCTTTTCGTACTCTGCCAGCCTGCGCTTCCACTCGTCTATCTTGCTGTGATACTTTGCGGCGAATGTATCAACCTCGCGGCCAGCTCCGTCACGTCCATCTCGTTATTCCCATCGCAAGCCTCCTCGGTCATGGACGCGTGAATCGTAAGGAACTGCCCGCCGTACGCCTCCGCCACGCCGAGCGGCACATACCCTGACTCCGAAAATACGCGCTCTAACGACGTCGGCGTGAAGTACGAACAATGTTCGTAAATCAAATCCCATATGCCGCCGTCTCGTAACGTGTAAAGCGCATTAGGGACCTCGAAGAACACCGCGACTCCGCTTCTCCCCGTGGATTGCCGAATGCTCGTGAGGAACTGTCGGGGCTCCGCTATGTGCTCCAAGGTATGCCTGCTGCAGATCAAGTCAGCATGTAGAGCCGCATGCTTACTCCCATAGTACTCTCGACTTATAACCACGTTACCGTCGCGCCGCCCGCCATACCCGTCCGGAGCGTGGCTGGGATCGAACCCAAAGCCGCGATTTCCCCCACGCCTGCACAGGGTCTCCAGAAACTCTCCATCTCCGCATCCGATCTCGACGACGGTTCTATTCCGCAGCTCGTAGCGTCTGATAAGTTCATCAACGAGCGCATTTTCGTAATCCCGGAAGTGCGCCGAATAATGGAGCGCGTTCTCGTACTCGGAGTTGTACTCGAGAACCCCTGCATCGAACTCGCTGTTGAAGACATGCCCGCATCCTCGACAGAACGCCAGGCGCATTCGCGCTGTCGGTATTCTACGTGCCGCCGACAGACTCCGGCACAACCGACCACACAAGATTGGTACTCGCTCGATCTCAAGAAACAGTGCTATGTCACCCTGCTCGCATACGATGCAGCGCTCCCCCGCCGACCGTCCGCCTACCGCCGGCGGCCGGGCGCATTGCGAGCGAGTCCCAATATCCATAGCTGTTCTGCCTCCCGCCGTGACGGTCTCGGCGGTCCCGAACCATCCAGACCTCAGGAGGACCGCTGACGCGATCTCCCACTTTCCCGCGACCGCCGGAGCGCGGGCTGACTGTTACGCGGCCGCTCTCCTTTAGAAAGGTTCTGCCGATCGCACGAGGCTGACGACTTCCGCCACCCCTGGCTCGATAAGCAGCATTGATCGGCCGGGATCAGTCCTTTGCATGCTCGTGAGATTCACGCTCATCCCGTCCGCACAGGATTGCTTTTATTTTCCTAAAAACACGAGATGACGCATACCCAGGACTGACAATTGCCGCCCTCATCAAGTTCACAATCGCCGATCGCGGGCTTTCTGCGAACGTCTCCCGCGTCGTTGCCAACAACAGGCTACAATAATATTCCCGCACGTGCCTTTGCACGCCTCGGCTCCGCTTTCCATATCTTTCCTTCACCAGCCGGGTGAAGGTTCTGTGTCCGCCAGGATACTTCGATGCCGCAGTCGAAGCCTTGCTGCCATGATACACGACCAACGGCGAAGCAATGTGAACGAAGTCGCCGAGCTCGCGCAGGCGAAGCCCTATGAAAGTGTCTTCGCCAAGATCCTCGTTTGTAAACTGCTCGGAAAACCCCCCGCAAGCTTCAAATGCACTCCGCCTTATAACCGTCGCCGACGGAAACAGCGCAAAGCGCTCGCTCAGCAAATAGTCCAGCGATGGCGATCCGCTCGCGGTGCTCCGCCTTCCACCCCCGGCATTCATCATGTCGGAGTACGCGACCACAGCG
>JGI24721J44947_10004391_pt1 | contig 19622 bp, 18 predicted proteins | sample YelNatPaOPGAMG01_FD_44947 | JGI IMG/M metagenome (IMG submission 44947) | reverse complement strand
AAAGAAACTTTAATTAACAATTATCCAGCAATAGAAATTAATACTGACGAAGATTTTGTGAATCAATTTAGCGAGGGAGTAAAAAATATTTATATAGCTGATTCTAAAAATAATCTCATTTACGCATTTGGCTATGATATTTCTTCTTTAGCAGATAAGGCTAAATGTGATCCAGGTCTAGAAATGATAATTCAGTCATTTAACGTATTTAAAAAATAAATCCATGAAAAAGTATATCTTTATAATTTTAAGTCTTGCGTTATTATTATTTTCTTTAAAATTAACGAAAGCGAACTCTCTGAATTTTAAATTGCCTTATGTGAATAATGTAAAAATGGTTGTTACTCAAGGGTATGGAGAGGGTGATCATGTTGGTAAAAATCAATATGCTCTTGATTTTGCTAATCTAAATGATGAATTAACTTACGGTCAATTGGTGATTTCGGCTACTGATGGTCAAGTTGAAGATCTTAATTCACAAGATGAAGCATCTCCGTCAGGTTTTTATGTAAAAATTAAAAAAGATAATTATATAATTGCTTACGCTCATTTAAGTGAAATTTCTAATCTTAAAAAAGGGGATCTTGTTTATCAGGGTCAAATACTGGGAAAAATTGGGAATACTGGATTTGTCTTACCAAAACCTACAATTCAAAATCCTAAAGCAGGCTCTCATATTCATTTTGGTTCCTATGATTTAAATTTAAATCCATTAAAGCCTGAGCCTATCTCTGGTTATACCAATTTACTAGCTGGTAATTGGTATACTTCTGATAATGTAGTTTATGCTCCCGTCTATGCAGATGCTGGATCTTGGGAATCTGGAAGTTCGGCTAGTTTATTGTCTCAATCTTCTCAATCGTCGGGCGCAATAAATTCATTTCCTAAAGAATCTCTTTTGGGCGCTGTCGTAAATGGCGTGGAAAATTTTGTTGGCAGTGCCGTTAATAAAATTACTTCTACAATTAGCCAAGCCTTCTCTGCTTTAAAATCTTCAGTTGCTGATATTTTTAACTTCGGCTTTAACGATGAAGGCAGTATAGTTTTAGATAATCAATCAAATTCTAACAGTCAGCCTGCTAATAATAATTCGATTTCAAATAATGGCGACAATCAAACAAAATCTCAGAGAGAAATTTTAAATAGCAATAACAACACGGCAGCGCAATCTAGCGGAGATTTTACTCAAAATGTTTCTCAATTAAGTAGTCCGTCTGGTGATGAGAGTAGCCATAGCCAGCCGGATATAAATCCGGCGAAAATTGAAAACCAAGATTTAAAGAATATTCAAAGTTCTTCAACTTCTCCAATTGTTGCTTCCTCAACTAATAAAAATCCGTCAAACAAAAATAACATCTCTCAAGAAAATTCTCCTACGGTAAATTTATCTTGTTCTTTCAATTCCGTCGGTGGTCAAATTCCTGGACATCAAGTTTTAATAAATGAAGTGGCTTGGATGGGTTCAGCCAGTTCTGCTTCTGATGAATGGATAGAAATTAAAAATATTTCCGGACAAGAAATCGATTTAAAAAACTGGCAGCTTATTGGAAAAGATGATGATATAAAAATTAATTTTTCATCATTAAAAAACACAAAAATAGCATCTCAAGGTTTTATTTTATTAGAGAGAACCGACGACTCTTCTGTTCCCAGTGTTGCTGCGGATTTAATATACAGCGGTAGTTTAGCCAATAGCGATGAAGGCTTAAGATTATTTGACAAAGATTGTCATTTAGTTGATGAAGTTTTAGCTAGCCCTAATTGGCCAGCTGGTAATAATTCAACTAAGCAAACAATGGAAAGGGATTTATCTGGTTTTAATTGGCATACTTCTATTTTTAACGGAGGCACACCAAAACAAGAAAATTCTTCTGGAATATATCAAGGTGGCGGAGGNGGAAGCAGCCAAAACCAATCAACAAATAATCAAACAAATCAATCGGCTAATCAATCAAATACCAGTTCTAAATCAGAGATAGTTATAAACGAAATTATGTATAACCTTGAAGGGAGTGATAGTGACAGAGAGTGGATAGAAATTTTTAACAGCGGCACGACGACGGTAGACTTAACGGATTGGAAGCTTTATGACGGTCAATCAAATCATAAACTTAATATAACTCAGGGCTCAGCTATTATTTCTCCAGGAGGATACGCCATTATTTCTAATGGCACCAATAAATTTTTAGCAGATAATCCAAGTTTTAATGGCGCAATTTTAGAATCTTCTTTTTCTCTTAATAACAGTGGCGAAACTTTATCTCTTAAAGATGCTAAAGATAATATTATTGACCAAGTCACTTATTCTTCTTCAATGGGCGCAAACGGCGATGGCTTGTCCTTGCAAAAAATAAATGGCGATTGGCGCGCCGCTTTACCAACGCCGGGAAGAGAAAATAAAATCTCATTAAACGAAACAAAAGAAGCGTTAATCGCTTCTTTTACTATTAATCCGGAAAATCCTGAAGCCGGTCAAGAAGTTATTTTTTTAGCTTCTTCAACTGCTCCGGAAGAAATCAATTATTATCAATGGGATTTTGAAAATCTTTCAACAAGCTCAAAACAAACCATTTCAACAAGTAGCCCTATTATCAAACATATTTTTGACGATCCCGGAAATTACGAAATAAAACTTTCAGCTTTTGGTAATAACTCATCTTCAAGTTATTCGTCGATTGTTTTTGTTTCTTCGCCTCTGGCGACAAGTAGCGATAATTTCGCCTCCTCTTCAGAAAGCACTAATTCTGGAAAGGTTTTTATATCCGAGATAAAAGCAGGAGATATTAATAATGCTAACGATGAATTTGTTGAACTTTATAATCCAACAGATCAAAGCATTGATTTAACCAATTGGTCTCTTCAGCGGCAATCATCATCTTCATCAGTAGAGCTTAAAAATCTTGTTTCTAAATTTTCTACCTCTTCCATTGCTGCCAAAAGTTTTTTCTTGATAGCTTCAGGTGATTATTCCGGGCCGATAACACCCGATCTAAAATATTCCAATAATTCTAACGATTTGGCTTATACCGACGATGTTTTAATTTTGAAAAATAATAAAAATGAAATTGTTGATAGAGTTATTTATTTAGAAATTCCGGCGGGAAAAAGTTTAGAGAGAAAAGCTCAAGCTAGTTCAACAGCTCAATCAATGTCTGTTGGTGAAGATAAATTTTTAGGAAACGCTTATAAAAGCGGCGACGATTCTTCTGATTTTATCATTCAAGACAATCCTAATCCGCAAAATTCCTTTAGTTTACCGGAGCCTAGAAATAAACCAAGTTCGCCAACGCCCATAGATTCATCAAGTAGTATTGCTTACTATGATTCTGTAAGTAGTAACGTTTATTTTAGCTGGCTTCCTTCTTATGATACTAATTTAGCTACCTCAACCAACTATTACAAAATATTAATATTTAAAAATTCTTCTTCGACAACTGATTTAAACTCTTCCGGTTTAGTTATTATAGAAACTACCTCAACAACGGCTACTTATTATTTAAATGAAGCTGGTGATTTTTATTTTGGTGTTCAAGCTTTTGATAGAGATGGGTTAGGGTCGGATTTAACTTACACTAATTTGTTTACTAAAAAATTGGCGACAGAAAATCCATCTAGTTTTTTAATTTCTACCAGTTCCAGTCATTTTGTTTTAGCGCAATTAGCTAAAGATGTGGTTTATGCCGGCGGAGGTCCTAGTGATCCATCTTGTCAGGAAGATTTTATTATGCCTGTAGATTTTTCAGGTAATTTAAGCGTATCTTTTATTCTGTCTATTAATGACGGCAATAGAGGAGCTAATGGGTCTGTCTATTTTTCTGGTAATAACCAAAGTTATAACATTGGGACGAGTCAAGCAGATGCTAGCCTTCCTCCTCAAGAGGTGACTGTAGATCTTGGCCGAGTGAACTTACAAAAAGATAAAAGCTATTATTTTAAAATTACTCCTGGTCATCGAGAAATTCCTGGCTATGGTTGGCTCTTCCATAATTTTGCAATTTGGGGAACAACCTCAACTAATCCTTCTTTTGATTTTTCTCCAGAATCTGCCGATTTGAAAAATATTTATTTTTATCTTCAAGGAGAAAACGAATCAAGTCCGAATTACCAACCTCCGCTACTTTCTACTTCAACAACTTTTCTCTGGGAAGATGGAAAATATATCAAACAACTTGATAAAAGTGTTTTTATTAGCCAAGGAGATGTAAGAACTTATTTAGAACCAAATCCAGCTGTTGTTCAGGAAACTTTTATTTCTCCAATTGATTTGTCGGGGAATTTAAGATTGACTCTCTACGGTGCTAGTGGGCTGGGAGCTTCAAATGGTTCTGGAAGTGTAAATCCTAGTCTTTGGTTTTCTGGCACCGGCCAAACATACTCACTTGAAGAAAATTGGGGTTCAAATAAGGATATAGTTGTTAATCTTGGGACGACTACTATTAATAAAGGAGAGAGTTATACTTTTCGATTTAATCGTGGCTATCTAGGCGATTTGGCTGGAGGTTTTTATTCCGGCTTTACTCTTTATGGTTCAACGAGCAGTCAAAATTATCCAAATTATTTTAAAATGGAAAAAATGCATCAATTTTCTTGGTCTACTATTTCTTCGATGTCTAATTTATATTTTATTTTGGAAAATATTAATTCAGGCTCGATATTAGCAACCTCAACGGAAACAAACCAGACTTCAACTTTAATCTCAAACATTAATAATTGTAGTAATGAATTAAATAATGCTGATTCTACTATCTCTTGTAACTTAAATTTGATTTCAGAGAGCCAGTTTTCTATAGATAATCAAAAAATAGAAAATTCTACTTCTTCAAATTCTTCAAATTCAGATTTAAACAGCGTCTCAGTAGCAGTAGTAAACTCATTAGAAAATAATGAAATTTCCTCAAGTAGTTCTTCAAGTAGCCTAACAGATTTTTCAACTAGTTCTTTGCCAACATCTGAAAATTTCTCCAGCTCATCTTTGGATAATTTAACAACTTCTTCAATATCAAAGGTCGAACCGGATTGATATTTGTTATTTTCTATTAATTAGTTATATTTAATTTATGGAAAAAACATTAATCGAAAAATATAAAAAACAATTAGAAGAAGAGAGGAAAGAAGTTTTAGCTGAAATTGAAGCTAAAGAAAAAGTTGAAGATTTTGGCTCGGATATTGATCATCTTGAAGAAGCTGCTGATCAATCAGAAGAAGCTGAAGAAAATGACGAAGAAAAATTTGATTTAGAAAAAAGACTCGANGAGATTGATTTAGCTTTGAATAAAATTATTGAAGGGAAATATGGAATTTGTGAAAAATGCGGAAAAGAGATAGAGAAAGAAGTTTTAGATATCGATCCNGAGTCAAGATTTTGTAAATCTTGCAAAATTAAAAAATAATTTATTTTGAAATTAAGTAAAGTAAATTCTGCTGAACTAGAAGGTATCAGCGCGCGACTTATTGACGTTGAGGTTGACCTTAATGTCGGCTTGCATAGTTTTAATATCGTTGGTTTAGCAGATAAATCTTTAAATGAAGCAAGGGAACGGGTTAATTCGGCTTTGAAAAATTCTGGTTTCAAGCCGCCTAACCGAGAGAATCGAAAAATTATCGTTAATTTAGCGCCCGCTGAAATTAAAAAAACTGGTTCCCAATATGATTTGGCAATTGCCGTTGGCTATTTATTGGCTACTGGTCAAATAAAAAATTTTGAAGTTAAAAATAAAATTTTTATTGGCGAATTAGCGCTCGATGGTTCTTTAAGNCCTATTAACGGCGCTCTAAACATTGCTCAAATGGCTGCTCAAAAAGGTATTGAATTCTTATTCTTGCCAGAATTTAACGCTCAGGAGGCAGCGGCGATTAAAAATATTAAAATTGTNCCTTTGAAAAATTTGAAACAATTGGTTGAGTTTTTGGAGGAGAAAATTTCGATAGAATTTCAGAATTTTGAACTACCTAATTTTCAAAATTTTGGGCAAGTTGATTTTTCTGAAATTAAGGGTCAAGAAAATGCTAAAAGAGCTTTAACTATTGCTGCTGCCGGTGGGCATAATTTATTAATGGTCGGTTCTCCGGGAGTCGGTAAAAGTTTGTTGGCTAAAGCCTTGATTTCAATTTTAGCTCCTTTAACTTTAGAGGAATCTATTGAGATTACTAAAATTTGGAGTGCTGCCGGATTAATTTTAGATGGATTAATTAAAGAAAGGCCTTTTCGCGAACCGCATCAAACTGCTTCTCCTGTTTCGATTATTGGTGGAGGAGCTAATCCTAAACCAGGAGAAATTAGCTTGGCTCANAATGGCATTTTGTTTTTAGATGAATTTCCGGAATTTCGTCGGGATTTACTAGAAGCTTTAAGAGCGCCGCTGGAGAATGGTTATGTTCATATTTCTCGAGCTAAAAACTCTTTAGTTTTTCCATCAAAATTTACTCTTGTGGCAGCAATGAATCCTTGCCCTTGTGGTTATTTTGGAGACCCTGAAAAACACTGCACTTGTTCAGCTTATGACATTATTCGTTATAATAAAAAAATTTCCGGACCACTTTTAGATAGAATAGATCTTCAGATTTATGTCCAGCGAATAAAAGTTTCTGAATTAAGATCGTTTAAAAATTCTCAAAGCGAGAGTTCGATAGTGAGAGAAAAAGTTATTCTAGCTAGAAACAGACAAGCTGAAAGATTTAAAAAATTAAATCTTTCAAATAAAAACATTCGTCTTAATTCTCAGATGAGTTCTCGTCAATGTGAAGAACTAATTCGCTTGACTCCCGATGGAGAAAAATTTTTATCAACCTTAGATAAATCATTTATTTCGCCAAGAGGTTACTATAGGTTGCTAAAAACTGCTCAGACTATCGCTGATTTAGAAAATAGCGATAAAGTTTCCGGTGATTATCTAGCTGAAGCTTTTAGCTATAGAATAAGAGAAAAATAACTTTTTTATTTCCAATTGTTTAATTATTGCTTATAATAAAAACAATGAGTTTTTTTAATGCTTTAAAACCGGTTATAAAACCATCTTATCTAGCGGTTGATATTGGTACTACCTCAATTAAAGCCGTAGAGGTGGAACAGGGAAAAAAATTACCTCGACTAACAAATTATTGCTTACTTGAAACTTCGAGTTATTTAACTAGAGTGAATAGCGCTATTCAAACTAGCTCACTTAAACTCTTTGAAAGAGAAGTTATCGATTTACTTAAAGTTGTTTTAATGAAAATAAAACCAAAATCAACAGACGCTTTAGCTTCTATTCCTATATTTAATGCTTTTACTACCGTCTTAGATTTTCCCCAAATGCCTGATAAAGATTTATCAAAAGCAATTATTTATCAGTCTCAGCAATATATTCCAATGCCAATTTCTAAATTAGTTATTGATTGGCTAAAAGTAGGCGAATACCAAGATGATACTGGTTTTACTCATATTCAAGTTCTTTTAATTGCGGTACCTCAGGAGCAAATTGCTAAATATAAAGATATTTTTAAGGCTGTTGGTTTAAATTTAAAGCTTTTGGAAATCGAAACTTTAAGCTTAGGACGTTCTTTAATTGGAGCTGACCAAACGCCAACTTTAGTTATAGATATCGGAGCTCGCTCAACTGATATTGCTTTCTTTGAAAAAGCAAGGTTAAAATTTAGCTTTCAAAGTGATTTGGGAGGGCTAACAGTTACTCAGGCTTTAGTAAATAGTCTCAATATCAATCCAATTAGAGCAGAAGAATTAAAGAAAAGTAAAGGCTTGTTGGGAACCGGGCCAGATTTCGAGCTTTCAAGATTGATGTACCCTTATGTTGATATGATAATTGGCGAAGTAAAAAAAGCTCAATATAATTACAAAATTCAACAGCCGAAAGCTTTAGATATAGAACGTATTATTTTAGCTGGTGGCGGTTCTAACTTGGCTGGTTTAGATGCTTATCTTAAAAAACAATTTAATCTCAGCGCTGTTGTTAAAGCTAATCCGTTTGTTAAATTTGAATATGATCCCAATATTGAACCGTTAATTAGCGATTTAGGTCCAGTCTTTGCTGTTTCAATGGGCTTAGCTTTAAGGGAGTTTATTTAAATTTAGAAAACTTGTTTTATTTTATTTTTTATTTGTTATAATAATTACATGGCAACAGAAGAACCACAAATTCACGAAGAGTTAGCAGAAGCTATTGCTCGCGAGCCACAAACAACTGGCGGTTTGCCTTCAAAATTATTAATGTTCAGCGTTAGTGTTTTTATAATTTCTTTAGTAGTTTATTTTGGGATGATTTGGGGATATGAACCATATTTAAATAGTCAACTTAATAAAATTAATAATCAACTTGATGTTTTGAGCAATCAAATTCCTCAAGACGAACAGCAACAGCTTCTTAATTTTGCTTCTCAAACTACTAATCTAACAAGTTTACTTAATCAGCATATTTTCTTTACGAATATTTTTAATTTTTTCCAACAAAATACCGAAGCTAATGTTTATTTCAATCGCTTTAATGTAACGACTTTTAATAACAAGTTCAATTGTCTGGGATGGCAAAATCAATTAATGATATTGTCAGCCAGTTATCAGTTTGGCAAAATTCGCCAGCTATTCAACAAGTTAATTTCAATCAAGTTTCTTTAGTAAACGGTGGATATTCTTTTAATGCTACTTTAACAATGAGTCCAAAATTCTTTTATCAAAATCAACAACAATGAAAAAATCAACTGAAAGATTAATAAGTATGTTTATTTCCTTAATTTTAATATTGGCGGCGATAGTAATTTACTTTGATCTTATTCAAGGAGCTTATGCTGATGTTAGTAATTTACGTTCAACTATTGCTTCTAAATCTAATCTTGTTGATAGTCAGAAGCAGGTCATCTCTCAACTTCAGAATCTTGTTTCTACTTATCAAGGAGAGACATCCTTTCAAAATAATATTTCCTCTATTCTTCCTTTAAGTCCGGAATCTGCTTCTGCTTTAGGAATATTAAATAGCTTAGCTCAGGTTAGTAATTTAAACTTAAATTCTGTCTCTGTTAATAATCTAGGAGAATCAACTGTTGCTAAGGGGTCATTTATAAAACCAATTGGAACTCTAGCTATCACTCTTAATCTTAATGGTTCATACGAAAATATTTCGACATTTTTGAATTATTTAGCGTCAGATCAAAGGCTTTTCGATGTCTCAAGATTGAGTCTTTCTCCTAGCGGAAGTCCAACTCAAGATGTTTATAATCTCGATTTAACAGTCGATACATATTATCAAACTCAATAAAATGGCAATTGTTATTGAAGAGGAAAAAAATAAATCAGGTTTAATTACGGCAATAATTTGGATTATTGTTCTGGCTATTATCGTGGCAGCTATTTATTATCTTTTCTTCAGTCAACCTCAATTAATTGAAGTTGTAGTGCCAGCTAATCTTCAAAATGCTCAAAATATTAGTAAAATTAATATTAATCCGGATTTATTAAATTCCAATCCAGTTTTTAATCAATTAAAACCCTATAATATTCAATCAACTTCTTCTGGCACCAACATAGGGCGTTCAAATCCGTTTTTATCTTACTAAAAAATGACTGATGAAAATTTTCTTACTGCTTTAACCAAAAATCAACTTATCGATGACCAAACAGCTATTAAAATTCGTCGAGAAGCTTATTTAGCTGGTCGATCAATTGAATCATTAATCTATGAGCATCATTTACTAAGCGACGAAAAAGTTGCTCAACTAAAAAGTTCTATTTTAAAAGTTCCTTACAAAAAAATTGATCTTTCTAATTTTGACGACTCTCTCTTAAAATTAATCCCAGAAGAAACTGCTAGAACTTATGCAGTAGTGCCAATTTCAAAAAGCGGTAATAATTTAATAGTTGGAATGTTAAACCCCGATGATCTTCGCGCTCAAGAAGCTTTAAAATATATCGCTCGAAACAATCATTTAGATTTAGGTGTTTATTTAATTTCTTATTCTGACTGGCAAGATATTTTGAGAAAATATTCTCCTTTTCGAAGCGAAGTTGAGGCAGCAATCAGGTCTTTNAGTATTCAGCCTGGTTCGGCTAAAAAATTAGTTAAAATTGAAGAGGCTAAAGGAATGGGTAGCGAAGAGGCTCCGATTATAAAATTNGTAGCTTCAACATTTCGAGAAGCCGTTCAAAACAAAGCTTCTGATATTCATATCGAACCTCAGCAAAATTATTTAAGAATCAGATTTAGAATTGACGGCGAGCTTCAAGAAGTGGCTTCTTTACCTCCCGAGCTTGCTCAGCCAATAATTTCTAGAATTAAGGTCTTATCTGAAATGAAACTTGATGAAAATCGTATTCCTCAAGATTCTAGATTTAGAAGTTTAATTTTAGATAGGGAAATAGATTTTCGAGTGGCTACTTTTCCNACTCCGAATGGCGAGAAAATTGCTATCAGGGTTTTAGACTCTTCGGTTGGGTTAAAAAGCTTAGACCAATTAGGGCTTGATGCTGTAAACTCGGCAATTATTGAAAGAGCTTTAAANAGGCCATTTGGAATGATTCTTATTTCTGGGCCAACTGGTTCTGGAAAAACAACTACTTTATATGCCTTGCTTCAAAGATTAAACAATGAAAAGGTAAATATTGTTAGCTTNGAGGATCCAGTTGAATATTTTATTTCTGGNGTCAATCAATCGCAGGTGAAACCAGAAATTGGCTATGATTTTGCTAGCGGGTTAAGGCAAATTCTGCGTCAAGACCCGGATGTTATTATGGTTGGTGAAATTCGAGATAATGAAACGGCTGGTCTAGCAGTTCATGCAGCTTTAACTGGTCATATTGTTCTTTCTACTATTCANACAAACAATGCAGTTGGCGTTATTCCTCGTTTAATAGATATGAAGGTTGAACCTTTTCTTTTGCCAGCTGCTTTAGAGCTGATGATTTCTCAAAGATTAGTTTCNGTTCTTTGCCAATCTTGTAAAGTGGCTCAAGATGCGCCTAAAGAAATATCAGATATTATTGATAAAGCTCTTTTAGATGTTCCCGAGGAATTAAAAAAAGATATTTCAAAACCATATAAAATTTATCATTCTCCCGGCTGTCCGGTTTGTAATGGCAAAGGAGTGANGGGAAGGATGGCTATTTATGAAGTTTTAGAGATGAATTCTGGTATTGAAAAAGCTATAGAAAGTGGAGCTAAAATGTCTGACCTTGAGGAAGAAGCTAAAAGACAAAAAATGCTTACTCTTCGCCAAGATGGAATTCTAAAAGCTTTAAAAGGATTGGTCTCGATAGAAGAAGTTTTAAGAGAAACCGATTGATTAGTTCTTTTTCATTTTTAATTATGTTATTATTTTAATATGGCAATTAATTTTAAAGAAAAATTAGATAGTTTGTTAGCAGATACAGCCAGACAAAATGCTTCTGACCTTCATTTAATTATTGGTCGTCGGCCAACTATTAGAATTGACGGCAATCTTGTTTCTTTAGAGCAAGAACCAATTTTATCAGCAGAAACAATCATTGGTTTAATAGATGANTTACTAACTCCGGAACAAAAACAAAAATTTAGCGTCGAAAAACAAGTTGACTTTGCTTATTCCTTTGGAGAAAAAGCTAGATTTCGAGCTAATGTTTATTATCAACGAGGTTATCCAGCTGCAGCTCTAAGATTAATTCCAGCTCAAATTAAAACCATTGAAGAACTAAACTTACCACCTTTATTNCATGACTTTACTAAACTTTCTCAGGGTTTTATTTTGGTAACTGGACCGGCAGGACACGGCAAATCAACAACGCTGGCGGCACTTTTAGATGAGATTAATCACAACAGAACAGACCATATTATTACCATTGAAGATCCAATAGAATATATTTTCTCTCAAGATAGAGCTTTAATATCTCAACGTGAGGTTGGCTCCGATGTTCCAACTTTTAATGATGGTTTAAGAACCTTACTAAGACAAGATCCAGATGTTGTGATGATAGGGGAAATGAGAGATGCTGTTTCTATTGCAACGGCAATGACCGCTGCGGAAACTGGTCACTTAGTTTTTTCTACTCTTCATACTAATTCTGCTGCTCAAACTATTGATAGGATTATAGATTCTTTTCCTCCTGACCAGCAGAGCCAAATTATTTCTCAATTAGCCTCTACTTTAGTGGCAATAGTATCTGAAAGATTAATTCCTAGATTAAATGGCGGTCGAGTGCCGGCTGTTGAAATTATGATAGTTAATTCAGCTATTCGAAATTTAATTAGAGAGAGAAAGGTTTATCAAATAGATTTAGTTATAGAAACTTCAATGCAAGAAGGAATGATTTCTTTAAATCACTCTTTAGCTCAACTTGTTTCTAAAAACGAGGTTTCCTTAGAAGATGCTGAGCTTTATTCTCTTAATCCAGCCGAGTTAAGAATTCTTTTACAAAAAATGTAATTATGCGTTTTACNTATCAGGCTAGAACTAAAAATGGTGAATTACAGACTGGAAATGTCGAAGCTGCTAATAAAGCGGCTGCTATTCAGATTTTATCTAGCCACGACTTATTTGTTTTAAGCGTTGAATCTGCTGAGAAGGTTGGTTTTTTAGATAGAATTTTTTCTTTTGCTGGTGGGATTAAAAGAAAAGACTTGCTTGTTTTTACGAGACAATTATCTACACTTTTACAGGCTCAATTAAGTCTTTCTGATGCACTTAAAACATTGCGTCAGCAAACTACTAATCAAGCTTTAAGGGAAGTTATTAGTGAAATTTCTGATGATATTAGTTCGGGACTATCTTTCTCTCAAGCTCTTGAACGTCACAAAGAAATATTCGGCGAATTTTATGTTGCTATGATAAGATCAAGCGAGGTGACTGGTTCACTAGATGCAGCGGCTATTTTTTTGGCTGATTTTTTAGAGAAAGAAGACGATCTTGTTTCAAGAGTAAAGTCGGCAATGACCTATCCTTTGATAGTTGTTGGTTTATTTATAATTGTTGCTGGAATTATGGTAGTTGATGTTTTTCCTCAATTAAAACCAGTTTTTGAAAGCGCTAATGTTAGCTTACCATTTTATACGTTGGCTTTAATTAATTCTGGTGATTTTATTGCTCGCTGGTGGATAGCTATTTTGATTTTTATTGTTCTTTTATTTTTGATGGTAATTGAATATTTTCATTCAGCAGAAGGTAAGGCTTTGTGGGATGATTTAAAAACCAGGCTGCCGATTTTAAGGCAAATTTATTTACCGCTAACAATGAGNCGCTTCGCTAATTCAGCTGCTGTTTTAATAAAAGGAGGAGTGCCTTTAGATCAGGCNATTGAAATTACTGCNGAAAGNATTGACAATACTTTTTATCGCGAAATTTTTCGNCAAATCTCTGAAGAATTACGGAAAGGCTCTTTNCTCTCNGAAGCCCTTTCTTCTTCTCCATATTTTCCTCCCCTAGTTTCTCAGATGGTGGCTGTTGGTGAGCAGACTGGTCAATTAGAGCAAATGCTTGTTAGGCTTTCTAATTATTATACTCGTGAAACAGATAAAATTGTCGGTAATCTAGTGGATTTGATTCAGCCGATGTTAATGATTGTTATTGGTTTAATGGTTGGCTTGTTATTTGCTTCAGTTCTCTTGCCGATTTACAATCTTTCAACTTCATTTTAAAATTTGTTATAATTAAATTTATGAAAAAAAATAATCAATCAAAAATTTTTAAAAAAGGGTTCACCTTGATTGAGATGCTTATCGTTATTGCTATCATTGGAATTTTAGCTTCGATGGTTATCGTTTCTTTAGGTCCATCTCAGGCTAAAGCTCGGGATGCTAAAAGAATGTCCGACCTTCGGCAAATTCAAAATATGTTAGAAATTTATTATACGGCTAATGGCGCTTATCCTAGCTCAAACGGTAGTAGCGTGCCAATTTCAAGTATTATACAAAACTATCTTAATAACCTGCAAGCTACTCAACCAATTCCTCAAGCCGATCCTAGTGGCAAGCCTTATTGTTACGAATCGACTGGGACTCCTCTTGTTGGTGGTGCTGCTGGGTATTACATAGGAACTCAATTAGAGATATCTACTAGTAGCAATAACTCTTGTATGCCTAGTTGTACTGGTGGTAGCGGTAATAGTGGTAATAGTGGTAATAATAACACTACTAACCCTAACTATTGTCTATCGTTTTAGTCTCGGGTTTTAAATTAGATGAATCAATTTATTTTATATTTAATTTTATTCTTTTTTGGGGCATCACTGGGAAGTTTTTTGAATGTTTTGGCAACTCGTTATAATCCAGATAAGTTTTTATTTTCTAAAAAAGTAATTGGCGGTCGATCTCATTGCGATTATTGCGGCGCTCAATTAAGATGGTATGAGTTAATCCCGGTCTTTAGTTATCTTTGGCAATTAGGCAAATGCCGCCATTGTCATCATCGGCTTTCAATTCAGTATTTTTTAAGTGAAGTTTTAAGCGGCTTAATTGTTGTTGCCACGCCAATATTTTTAGAAAAATTATCTTTTTATCATTATTCTTTGGCTTTAGCTGTTTTATGGACAGCTTTCTTTTTATCATTATTGTTGGTTTCTTTAATAGATATTCGGCTCAATATGATTCCTGACGAACTGAATATTTTTATAGCTATTTTAGGTTTAGCTATCGCTATTATTAACGCTAAGTTTTTTAATTTTCTTAACGGTTCTTTGATTGGTAGTTATGCTCCAATTTTTGATTTTCACGATAATATTTTTATTAATCGTTTAGCAGCTTTGGCTTTCTGTTTTATATTTTTCGGCGGTTTAATTATTTTTTCCAAGGGTAAAGTAATGGGAGCTGGCGATTTAAAACTTTCTGTTGGCCTAGCGTTGGCTTTTGGCTGGCCAGAAGTTATGCTTTTAACCTTTTTAGCTTTTATTTTAGGATCAATTGTTGGTTTATTTTTAATCATTAACCACAAAGCGACAATGAAAAATTATCTGCCCTTTGCTCCTTTTTTAGCTTTAGGTGGTTTTCTAATTTATGCTTATGGAATTCAGATGCTAGTTTGGTATTTTCAGCTTTTTAATATCAAATTCATCTGATTTTTATTGATAAGACTGAGCAAATTTAATATAATTGAACCAATGAAAAAAATTTTATTAGTTGCCTCACTCGTTGTTGCTGTTTTGTTGATTGGCGCTCAAGAAACTCGGGCGGTTTGTCCTATTTGCACAGTGGCAGTTATTGGTGGAGTTGGGCTTTCTCAGTACTTGGGTATTGACGATACTATTACTGGTCTATGGATTGGCGGCTTGGCAGTTTCTTTAATTTTTTGGACAGTTGACTGGCTAAACCAAAAGAAAATTCATTTTTTGGGCCGAAATCTCTTAATTGTTTTAGGATATTACGCGATGATTGTTCTTCCTCTTTGGTTTAGTGGAATTTTGAATCATCCTTTGAATAAAATTTGGGGTTTTGATAAGCTGTTACTGGGGATGTTTTTTGGAAGCCTTGGTTTTCTATTGGGAGCAGCTCTTTATCCTGTTTTAAAAAAAGCTAACAATGGCAAGCCTCATTTTCCTTTTGAAAAAGTTGTTTTGCCAATTATCCCTTTAGTTATTTTGAGTTTAATTTTTTATTTTATCGTTTATCATTAAAAAATGATGGAAAATAAAGACAAATCAAAAATTATTAAAAATTTAGATGAGTTTATTGAAAAGGTAGATAAAATGAAGAGACGAGAAAAAATGGATTTATCCTCTGACCAGGATTTGAGTATTGCTATTATGAATTTAGTAAGTATCGAAGAACACTTTTTCTTTACCGGCGTTAAAACTGGCAAGACCGAATATTTTGATATTTTAAATGAAGCCAGAGAAATGCGAAAAGAGTTGTTAAAGAAAATTATTAAAGATTATGAAGGGGAGGTTTGGTGTATTTCAAAACATCTTTTAGCGGCTTCGATGCGGCTTATGGAAGTTGGGACTAAGCAGTTAAGTGATGGAAAGAAAGAAGAGGCTTATGATCTTTTTAATAAGGCTTATAAACTTTATTCTCTCTTCTGGGGCCTAAATATGAAGTTAATTGATACTAGCGACATCAAAAAATTAGATGAATCTTCTTTAAATAAATGCGATAATAAAGAAGATAAGGGTTTTACTGGTAAATTAGGAGAAATGGTTAAGAAAGTAATTAATTGCTGTATTGAATAAGTTATCCACAGCTGGTTTGTTTAAAAGACTAAAATTTGATANAATTTANAAGAAAAGGTCGAAAATTAAAATAGATATATAAAAAATTTATTAATGGTTATTCAAAATTGGACCGATGTTATTGTTGGTTCATTTCAAAACCTTTGGTATCAGCTCGTTAGCTTTTTACCAGCCTTAATCGCTTCTTTGATTGTTCTGGTAGTTGGATTAATTGTAGCTGCTGGTTTAGGCGCTTTAGTCGAAAAAATTTTTGATCTAGTTAAACTAGACAGCTTTTTAGTTAAAATCGGCCTTGAGCCTTATTTTGAAAGAGCTGGTTTAAAGCTTAAAGGGGCAAGATTCTTAGGCAGATTAGTTTATTGGTTTGTGGTAATTGCCTCAGTGTTAGCTATTTCTGATATTCTTGGTTTTTATGCCTTATCTTCTTTTATAGAGAGTGTTCTTCTCTATATTCCCAACGTCATCGTCGCTGCCTTGATAATGTTAGCGGCTTTAGTGGCTGGTAATTTTACTCGTCATGTTGTCAAAGCTTCAATAATGAGCGCCAAGCTTGGTGGAGCTCACTTCATTTCCACTGTTACTTGGTATGCTTTTATTATTTTTGGCTTAGTGGCAGCTCTAAATCAATTAGAGGTGGCTATTGTCGTAGTTAATACTATTTTAACTGCTTTCTTGGCGATGCTAGCTATTGCTGGAGGCTTAGCTTTCGGTTTAGGAGGGAAAGAATATGCTTCTCATTTAATAAGCAAATTTGAAGAGCATGTTGAGGGAAGAAAATAAACCCTTAGTTTAGAGTTTCCTGATGATTTTTCGCCTCGCCGGTAAAACGGCGAGGCGAAATTTCTTTATTATTATTTTAAAATGTTTTATTCTTAAAATGTGAGAGTTGTAACAATTATAATTTTAATAATTTTAATATTATTTTTACTTTTTCAAATTTTTTATTATTGGAATAAAAAAGCAGAGGCTTTAAATAATTTAAAAAAAGCCGAAACTGAATTAGCAAATGCTAAACAATCGGAGCAAGCAGCTATTGATGATTTAAAATTCTATTCCAATCAATCTAATTTAGAAAAAGAATTGAGAAGTCAGTTTAATTATATTTTACCNGGCGAAAAAATGATTATTATAGTTCCTAGTAAATAAGTTTTATTATGGATTTTTTAAAAAAAATTAAATTTGATATAAAAACTAAAATTATTATAGTTATAATTTTATTGATTTTAATTTTTGCTGTTTTAATTGGTGCTGGTTATTACCCCATCTTAATCGTTAATGGCAGCATCGTTACTGATGCCAATTTTAATATTGATTATTTAGCTGCTTCTAATTTTTATCAAAAAGCCAAAACTGTTTATTTTTCAACCTCATCTATTCCGACTATCGATCCTAAAAATTTCCAAGCTCAAATTTTAAATGAATTAGTTGATGAAGCTTTAATTAGAAATGAATTGCATAAGGAGTTAGGTAGCGATTTTCAATTAGTTGTTAATAATAAATTAAAAGATGTTCAAGCTACTCCAAGCTTTCAGAACGATGTTGGCATTATTTATGGAATAAGCTATCCTTTGTTTAGGAGTTATGTTCTTGTTCCGATGGCTGAGAAAGAACTTCTAAGTGAGCGATTATTTTTAAATGGCCAAAATATAGCCGATTGGCTGTCTTCGGCTAGACAATCGGCAAAAGTTTATGTAATTGCTTCTGATTTTTATTGGAACGGCAATAGCATAGTAGCAAAATGATTAATCAGAAAATTTTTAGAGCTTACGATATTCGGGGTATCTATCCAAAAGAGATTAATGAAAACAACGTTTATTTTATTGCTAACAAACTAGCCAATTTCTATAAGGGTAATAAAAAAATTATTGTTACTCATGATGCTCGTTTAAGTTCACCGGTTTTATATCGAGCTGTTGTTAGGGGATTGTCAAAAAATAAAAATTTGAAATTAATTAAAGTTGGCTTAGCTACTACTCCAATGCTTTATTTTCTGGTTAATTATTTTAACGCTCAGGCTGGAATTATGGTTACTGCCTCTCATAATCCGCCTCAATTTAACGGTCTAAAAATTGTTGGCGCTAAAGCTCAACCTGTTGGCGGAAAAGAAGTTTTAAATATTATTAATTCTCAACCTGACGATAAACAGTCTTTTAAAAATAGCCGATTATCTCGAGATTACCAATCTAAAGATAAAACTAATTATTTTAAAATTTATGCCTCTTATCTTGAAAACTTTATCAATTTAAAAGTTCCTATGAAAGTTGTTTTTGATTGCTCTAACGGTCCAGCTGGGCGAGTTTTAGAGAGGGTTAAAAATAAAAATTTGAAAATCAAACTTATTAATAATCGTCCAGATGGTCGATTTCCGGCTCATTCTCCCGATCCTCTTAAAAAAAATAGTCTCTCTAATCTCAAGAAAGCTGTTATTAATTTGGGTGCAGATTTGGGTGTTATTTTTGACGCTGATGGCGATAGGGTTTTCTTTGTTGATAATTTAGGAAAAAAAGTGCTTCCAGATCAAGTGGCGTTTATCTTGGGTAATAAATTTAAAAAAATCATCATTGATCCCAGAATAGGTTTTCTTATAAGAAAATCGGGAATTAATTTTGTTGAATCTCGGGTTGGGCATTTATTTATTAAAAAAATAATGAAAGATAAAAATATAAATTTTGGAGCAGAATATTCCGGTCATTATTATTTTGCTTTTAAATTTGGCAAGAAAAAAAGTTATTTTGATTCAGGAATTTTTGCTAGTCTTGTTTTTATTAATAAAATTTCCAAACTTAAGGAAAATAATATTCTTTTATCACAATATCTTGAAATCTTACCTCATTATTATCGTTCTCAAGAGATTAATTTTTTAGTTAAAAATAAAACTGAGGTTATTAATAAAATTAAACAATATTTTTTACAACAAAAACCTTTAAAAGTTTCTATGGTTGATGGCGTGAGAATGGAATTTAAAGATTATTGGTTTAGTCTTCGCCAATCTAACACTGAGAATCTATTAAGACTAAACGCTGAAGCGGCAACTTCTCAAGGTTTAAGAAATATTATTTCTAAAATATCAAGCCTCATAAANCGATATAAATTATCTTAAAGACTATAAATTTTAATTTTTGCAAGAGGTGATATTGATTTTTTCTNAGTATTTGTTCAAATAAGAAATGATGGAAAGGGTAACTTCTTGCTCTTTCAATCGTTTTCTATGCTAGATAACGAGGAAAATATTATAAAAAAGGCTGCTTCTGGTAATAAAGATGCTTTCGGGCTTCTTTATGACAAATACTTACCTCNAATCTATCGCTTCATTTATATTAANGTTAATGATAAAAAAACAGCTGAAGATTTGACTCATCAGGTGTTTTTGAATGCTTGGCAAAATATAGTTAATTACAAGCATCGCGGACATCCTTTTTCTGCTTGGCTTTATTCTATTGCTAGAAACGAAATTATTGATTATTATAGAGGCAGAAAAGTTTATGTTCCTCTTGATGGTTTGGATCCC
>JGI24721J44947_10004390_pt1 | contig 19624 bp, 15 predicted proteins | sample YelNatPaOPGAMG01_FD_44947 | JGI IMG/M metagenome (IMG submission 44947) | reverse complement strand
CAGGTAATTATTCTGATTTGATTTTTATCAGCTGTTAACCTCAACTAATGTTGTATATTGAGTTGTTTGCTCTTTTATCAAATCAGAAAGCTTTGTCATTANAATATCAATTCGTTCATCTTGATTATCATCAAAATTTTCAAAGGCTTCTTCTGAAGAAAAAATATAAACTTCTTCAAAGTTATTTGGTTTATTTTTTTGTTCATAAACAGAATAACTTTCCAAGCCTTCTGCTTTTACCAAAGTTTTAAGTTCACGAACAATATCAAGATATTCATTTCTTTTTTCAGGAAAAATGTTATAACGAATTGAAAAAATTACTTTGCTCATGTATTCCTCTATTAAATTAATAATTCACCTTTATAAACTGCTATTGCTGGACCTGTCAAAGANAGGTTCACAAACGATTTATTTTCAATATTAAAATCAACTACAAAAGTTTCTCCTAGTTTTGTAATTAATTTTACTGGCGGTTTAATGTTATAATTAATAAATGAAATTAAAGCTGCCGCAACACTTCCTGTTCCGCAAGCTAATGTTTCATCTTCAACTCCTCTTTCATAAGTCCTGATTTTTATAACATCGTTTTGAATATCAATGAAATTCACATTTGTGCCATCAGGCTCAAAATCTCTTGAATATCGTATTTCCTTCCCAATTTTATAAACAGGGACNTCGTCAATATCTTTATAACATGAATCGAGCTGCTTAGAATTTTTTAGAATATCTGAAATTCTAATTACAACATGCGGTGCACCTGTATCTGCATAAGATGCATTAATCAATTGTTCAGCTGCCTTTATTTTAAAATTTACCTTTATTTTTTTGGGTTCATTTAGATAAAATTTAACCAGCTTATCATCAAGAATTTCGCCGGCATATTTAATTTCATTAACCGAAAATTCCACTTTATTTTTGTTTATTCTTCCACTTAAATAGGCATATCTTAAAGCACATCTTGCTCCATTTGCACACAAAACTCCAGTTGTCCCGTTAGAATTAAAATAACCCAAATCAAACGAGAATTTATTTGAATCAGACATAATCAAAACACCATCGGCTCCAATTCCTGTCCTTCTATTACATACTTTCTGGATAAAATCCTTATTTATTTCAATAGAAGGATTTAACTTTCTATCGAATAAAATGAAATCGTTGCCTGCTGCTGTTAATTTTGTAAATGTAATATTTGTAGACAAAAAATTATTCATAACGCTTTCAAATTTAAGGCAATAAAGAACTGAATGCAACGAAAAAGGTTAATTGGCATGATTTTTTACGGCAGGTATTTTTATAAATTTAAATTGCGAGCTGTAAATTAGCTGAGTTTAATCTTTGCAAAATGTTACTCTAAACGCAGTTCCTTTACCTTTTTTACTTTCCACTTCAATTTTTGCTTTATTGATATCGCAGTAGCTTTTCACAAGTGAAAGACCTAAACCCGTTCCATCATAAGACCTGGAATATCCCTGTTCTTCTTGATTAAAAGGTTCAAAAATATGTTGCATAAATTCTTCACTCATACCAATGCCGGTATCTTTAACTTCTACAAAGATTTCGTCATTTTCATTTTTATCTAAATTAATTTCTACTTTACCTGCTTGAGTATACTTAAGTGCATTATCAATAAGATTTGCAAAAATTTGTGTTACGCTGTATTCGTCAGCTATGATTTTTGCATCTTTGATTTTATTATTAAAAATGAATTCCAAATTTTTCTTTTCTGCAAGTAATTTATGTTCTTCATATAACGAAGGTAAAATATTTTTCCCGAGGTCTACTTCTCTAAAAATTGGCTCATACGATTTTGTTTGCAGTTCGGACACATTCAGAATCAAATCGATTGTTCTCATTATTCTTTTATTTGCAAGTTCAATACCATCAAACAATTCGCATATTTCATCATCTGTATTTTTACATAATTCTTCTTTTATCAATGACAAATTTCCCATGATAATATTTATTGGTGTTCTTATTTCATGTGACATTTGTGCTAAAAAATTAGTTTTAATTTTCTCAGATGTGATTGCTTTTTCTTTTGCTTCAATTAACTCCTCTATTAATTTTTTCTTATCAGTAATATCTTGTATAACTCCAAATATAGTTCTTGAATTTTTATCATAAAATGCAACTGAATGTATATCTCGAATTTCACCCGTATCTACTTTTTTAATTTTGAATTCTACATCATAAGGAACATTATTTTCAATTAAATTTTTTAGTGCATTATCAAGAAGACTTCTGTATTCTGGCAAAGGGACACCTTTGATATCTTCATAATTTACTTCTTCAACATTCATCCCATAAATTAATGCTGCTCCTTTTGATGCTGAGATTTTTTTAGTATCAAGATTTAGTTCCCAATTACCTGATTTAGAAACAATTTCAGCTCTATTTAATCTTTCATAACTTTTCTTTAACAACTCTTCAGCTCTTTTCTGTTCTGTTACATCGCGGGCAATTCCATGTAATCCTACTACCTTCCCATTTTCATAATGAGGAACTTCATAAATCTCGAGTAATATTTTTTCATTTTTTGAATTATAAATTTCGAGATAGATTGGATATTGACACTTTTCACCTCTAAGCATTTTTCTTGTATTTTCTCTTGCCTGTAAATTTATTGGAGAATCTGTGACAAACCAGTGAGTTTGATTGAGCCATTCTTCAACTTTGTAACCAGTAATCTGTTCAACTGATGGGGATATATAAGTTATCCTACCTTCAGTATCATGTGTATAAAAGAAAAAGTATGATGTCCCTTCTACAAGAAGCCGCATTTTTTCTTCATTCTCTTTAATTATGGTTTCTAATAATTTACGTTTAGTTATATCAGTTATAAAACCTTCAAGATATAGTAATTCTCCTTGTTGGGAAAAAATACCTCTTCCTCTTTCCCAAACCCATTTCATTTCTCCTGATTTCGTAATTATTGGATATTCATACTCAAAGTATTTCCTTTGCCCAAGAACTTTTTGCCACTCATCCCATAGTAATTGTTGATATGCAGGATGAATAATATCATTGAAAGCTATAACATTGTTATTAATAAACTCTTCAGGTTTGTAACCGGTTATTTCTTCACACTGACGAGATATATATAACATAGTCCAATTTCTATCGTTAGCACATCTGTAAATAAAACCAGGAAGATTATCAATTAGAGTTGATAAAAATCTTTCATTTTCTTTAATCTTGTTTTCTGCTTCACGCCGTTTAACTTCTATGTCTATTGTATAAAGTGCATATGAAATATCTGTTGCCAATTCGTTCAATAATTTTATTTCAACATTGTTAAAAACTTCTTTTTCATCTGAGTAAAGACATAAAATTGCAATTACTTTATCAGCTACAATAATTGGGAAAAATGCTGCTGATTTTAGATTATGCCTTTTTGCAATAACGCTGAATGGTAAGTATTCGAAATCATTGATTATCTTATATTTTTTTGAATCAATCGATTCCCCTACCGGAGATTTACTGAATTGCTCTTGCTCTATTACAACTTTTAGTTGATCCAAATATTCTTTACTCTCACCATAAACAGATACAGGAATTGTTTTCTTATCAGTTTGGTTAACTTCTCCAATCCATGCTAATTTGAACAAGCCTACTTCTACAGCTATTCTGCATGTTTCATCAAATATTTTTTGTTTATCCTTTGTTCTAACAATCATCTGATTAATATTACTTAACAAAGCATAAGTTCTATTCAATCTTTTAATTTCTTCTTCTGATTTTTTTAGTAATGTAATATCTTGAAGTGAAGTCAAAAGATATTCTTCACCATCAATTTCAATAACATCACTATTAGCTAAAACAGTTACTTGATTTCCTGTTTTTGTAATTAAATTAAGTTCATAATTTTTTTTGTGATTATAACTTTTAATTTCGTTTACCAAATAACTTATAGTGTCTTTATTCTTAATAATTCCTATTTCAATTGCATCTTTTCCTATAATTTCTTCCTTTGAATAACCAAATAAATCAATCCATGCTAAGTTCACATCTACATATTGTAATTCAGGAAATTTTAATAATTCTACTGGAACAGAAGTTTTTTGAAACAATGTAGAAAATTTCTTTTCACTTCTTAGAATTTTTTCTTGAAATAATTTTTGGTTTGTAATATTTCTTATCACAACAACTACATTATCATAAATAGCTGGTGACATTCTTGCTTCATAAAATTGTTTTCCAGAGGGCATTTGCAAATCATATTCATAAACTTGCATTTCTTTTTTAGTTAATGCTCTTTGAATATACTCCATAGTAAGTTCAGCAAGAGATGGAGGCAATACTTCTTTAATATTCCTGCCTAAAAATTTTTCTGGGGCAACAAATAATTCATCTGCAGAATAAGTTTTATATGTTAAAACATTTCCATTCTTATCAATTAAAAAAACAATGTCAGGTATAGCTTCAAGAATTGCGCGATTTACTGATTCACTTTCCTTCAATTCTTTATTTATTTTCAAATTAATTTCATGGTCTAAAAGAATTTTACCTATAAGAACTGTTGCAATAGGATAGAAAATAATTACAGTTAAACCTACAGTTTGAAGTGCCTGTAAAGTATATCCTTTTGGCAATAAAATCATTAAGATAATCATTAATGTATGAACAATAATACCAAATAAATAAAGATTAAGATTGCTCAGATAAATTTTATTTTTTTCTTTCAATGAATAAAATATTAGTCCTAAAATTACTGATGAAACAATGGTTGAAATCCCCATTAATACTCCACCGCCCCCAATATAAATTCTCGTTGCAGCAGCCATTACTCCAGCAATTATTCCGGACAAATTGCCAAAGAACAATGCACATAAACTCAGAACCACAGAGCGTCCATCAAAAATAATTCCTTGAGATAATACAAATGGATTTAACATTGCAAGAATTGATATAAAGCCAAAAGTAATACCTTGCAAAATTTTGCCTGTTAAGGTATTCCTGTGCCATCTTAAATCAATAAAATTAGATATCACACTGGCTGCTACAAGGATAGACAGATTATAAATTAACTGGACAGCTACCATGTAACCCCCAGAATTTTATATGAAGAATTTTTACACTTCAAAAATTTCTTTTTTATGATTATCGAGTGTTGGAAATAATACATTAACTTTAATTGGAACTTAATTAGTTTATATTGAATATTCAATACAAATTTGAATACAATAATTTTATTTACTAATGATTGATTTAACTCACACTAAAAAAAATAAGTTCAAAAATTTTTTAAATAGGAAATTCCTTAGTGACATATATCATGATTAAAAGTTTGTTTTAAGATGACGAAAATTTTAGTAATGAAAAGAATATTTTTTGAAGATTGAGTTTAGAGTTGATTTTAGTGATTATTTGGTAGGAAATTAAACAAAATTTGGTGGAGGTGCGGGGAGTCGAACCCCGGTCCGAAGTTACCTTTCAATGAACGTCTACGCACATAGTCTGTCTTTTAAGTTTCGCCCTGTTAACATCGACAGACAGATTTTAACAGGACTATTCCGTTAGAATTTCGCCTTGTCTACACGGACACTCGACTCGGCTATCGTATCATTGACGACGCTCTGTTAAATCCCGATACGAAAGGATTTAAAGAGCGGCTGCTGTTTTTTAATTAAGCAGCTAATGCGTAGTTATATTCGCCATTTATTTTTTTACCGTCGTTTAACGTGTCTACGGTGAACACGGTGCGCAGTTCAAAGAACCAGTAACCCCGTCGAAACCACGTCACCCCCAAACTTTAGATTTAATCTGGGCAGCCATTATTTCAAGGATTCCATTTAATATCTTCTATACCATTAATATAATTTTCATACCTTGCAAGAACAAACAATAAATCCGAAAGACGATTTAAATATACTTCAATTTGTGGATTAATTTCTANTTCTTTTATTAATGAAACTACCTCTCTTTCTGCTCTTCTGCAAACTGTTCTTGCCAAGTGTAAATATGATGCAGCTTTAGATCCTCCAGGCAAAATAAAATTTTTTAATTCAGGAAGTTTTTCGTCGTATTTGTCAATTAAGTTTTCAACTCTTTTAGCATAACTTTCATCAATTCTAACAATTTTAACCGACTTATTATTTGGCGTTGCTAAATCTGCTCCGATNGCAAAAAGTTCGCTCTGTATACTTCTTAATTCTCCTTTAAGTTCCTCAGATTTAGATTCAGTAATTATAATCCCCAGTATTGCATTTAATTCATCAAGAGTGCCATATGCTTTTATTCGCTGATTATCTTTCCAAACTTTTTCACCGCCAAGCAGCGAAGTTTTACCACCATCTCCCTGTTTAGTATAAATTTTCATCTTTCAAACGGCAGAGTTGCTATTTTTAAATTTATTTTTTTCTGATTAAGTACACATTCTAAATTTTCTTTATCCAATAATTTTTTTCTTATCACAGCTAAACCTATTTTTTTATTTAACAGTTCAGAATTTACAACACTTGTAATTATTCCAGCATCTTCACCATCTGAGTCTGTTATTTCACCAGGTAAAATATTTTCATCATCATCAAAAATAACTCCGCATAATTTTCTTTGAACTTTATCATAAGTTTCAAGACGAGCAACTACTTCCTGACCAATGTAACAACCTTTTGTAAAACTTATTTCATTTAATAAATTTATTTCNTGTGGATTAAAATTTAGATTAATTTCTGATTCTTCTGGAATTCCCATTTCAACTCTAAAAACCTGATATGCATCTTCTCCAACAAAATTCAAGTCAAATATACTTTTATTTTCGAGCACATAATCATAAAATTTTCAAGATATTTTTTCTCTAAAAGAATTTTATAAATATTCAATCCGTTTATTTCTTTATGTAAAAACAAATCGTATTCAAAATTATCATTTGATACTGTAATAATTTTATTCCCATTTAATGAATTAACTAGTTCGTTCACTGAATTAAACGGTTCGTTTAAAATCATGGTTAAGTAGGATTCTGACTGAGGACCAATAATTTCAGCCAACACATAAGATGATGAAACATCAACAGTTTCAATGTCCTCTGTAATTATGTATTTATTAATCCAATTAAGTAATTTCTTTGTATTATCATGAAATACAATTAGTAGAAAATAATCATTCATATTTAACAAAGTTGTTCTATTAATTAATCTTCCCTTTTCATTTAAGAAAAGAGTGTTTCTTTTCTCAAATGCCTCCAAATTTTTTAAATCATTAGTAGAAATTCTGTGAAGAAAATCCAGTGTGTCTTTACCTTTTAGTTGAACAATAACAGGATTAAATATTCTAATCCCAACTCCATATCTTAGTGAATTGTATTCTTCCTTAAAATTGTTTATTATCTTTATTGAAGAATTATCACAAACACAATTTTTGAATTTATTTTTTAATATTTCAGTTACATTTAACACAGAATATTCCTCCTGATACATAAATCCTCTTAAATTTATTCTTGATGAATTTGATAATGATTAACAGTTAATAAGTTTCAGCAACAGTGGTTGAAAAATATTAATATTTTCTAAACCAACGAGGATTTTTATCTGTAATATAAAGTTGTCTTTTTTCGCTCCAGTAAAATGGAATTGAATCCCGAACTCTAATACGCATTGAATCTTCAATAAATCTATATTCATAATAATCGGGATACTTATCATTGTTAATGTTTGCTAAAGTTCTCTTATGAACTATACCGGTATAAGTTTCAAGCAAATGCGGCGGTTTGCGCCATCCATCAACAAGAAAGAAATTATATTTTCTATGACCCGAAATAATTCCATCTTCATAAAAAAGTTCAACATATTTTATATTCTTGGGTGCCCATGTTTTTATAGACATTTTGCTAAATCCACCATGAATAGGAACTTCAGCTTCCCAAATTTTTTCGAAATTATTCTCTTTGCACTCAAACAATGTCAGATAAAAAAATGCAGTCCCTAATTTTGTGCTATCAAGTGTAACAAAACTTGATTCATATCCCTGAACATTTTTTTTCTCAATAAATCTTTCTGATTCTTTTGAACGAGCTATTAAAGCAAGAACAAAATTACCTCCATCATTAAAATAAATTACTGCACTCTTAGGAACACCATAAATTGTAGAAGGTTCATTTTCCATCAAATAAGTTCCTGGAGGATAATTTTCCAGAATATATTCTTTTAAAGCTATTGTATCGCATGGGAATCTATTCTTGGTTTGTTCTTTTGCTACATCAATATTGTATTCCCTTATTTCTCTTTCCTTTCCAGTTGAAGTTGCTGCTTCACCAGATTCTTTTTTACCTGAAGTACANGCAATAAGTAAAAGAGGAAATAATAAAATTAAATTGTATTTATTCATTTATTCCTCTTAATATTATATTACATCTTNGAAAACTCATCAATAAAATAAGTAGAACTTAGAATTCCTTTTTCAAAATTTTCTATATGAAAATGTTCGTTTGGAGAATGAATGTTATCTGTATCCAAACCTAATCCCATTAAAACTGCGGGAGCCTTTAATTGATTCATAAAATCTACAACAATTGGAATTGACCCCCCTTCACGAGTAAAAACTGTTTTTCTTCCAAATGCTTTTGATAGTGCAATTGATGCAGNTCTAACTGCATCGCTGTTTAATGGTGTTAAAACTGGATATCCATAATGAAGCATTTTAACATCAATTTTTATACTCTTTGGTGCAAGACTTTTTAAATAATTAGAAAAATCTTTAAAAATCTTTTGTGGATTTTGATTCGGCACCAATCTCATACTAATTTTTGCNGTTGCTTTTGATGGAAGCACTGTTTTAGCTCCTTTTTCTGTAAAACCTCCAACTATTCCATTACAATCGAGAGTTGGTCTAACCCAAAGTCTTTCCAGAGTAGAATAACCTTTTTCACCCTGAAGTTCTTTTACACCAAGTTCTTTTGCAAATTTTTTATCAGAAAATTTCAGTCGTTTGAAATTTTCCTTCTCTTCTTGAGTTAATTTTAAAACATCCTTATAAAAATTTGGTATTGTAACTTTACCATTTTTGTCATGAAGTTTAGAAATTATTTTAGCAAGTTCATTAATTGGATTTGCAACAGCGCCTCCAAAACTTCCTGAATGTAAATCAGCTTTAGGACCTATAACTTCAACTTCGGTATATAAAAGTCCACGCAAACCATAAGTTATTGTAGGAACACCTTTATCATACATGCTTGTATCAGAAATTAAAATTGCATCACACTTCAGCAGTTCTTTATTATTTTTTATAAATGAGTATAAACTTTCGCTTCCAATTTCTTCTTCTCCTTCAATTACAAATTTAACATTTAACGGAAGAGAACCAAGAGTTTTCATATATGCTTCAACACTTTTTATATGAACAAAATGCTGACCTTTATTATCATTTGCACCGCGAGCCCAGATTTTTCCATCATTTATCACAGGTTCAAAAGGTGGATTATTCCACAATTCGATTGGGTCTACAGGCTGAACATCATAATGACCATAAATTAATAATGTTGGTTTTCCTGGAGCTCCAAGCCATTCACCATAAACAATTGGATGCCTGTTCGTTGGAAAAATTTCTACTCTTGACATTTTAGCTTCTTTCAACTTATTTGCTGTAAATTCTGCACATCTGTTAATATCTTCTTTATGAGATTCAAGCGTACTTATGCTTGGGATTTTTAAATATTCTATTAATTCATTAAGATAATTATCCATATTGGAATTTATATAACTTAGAACTGCATCCATAAAACCCCCTAAAATTTTATAAAATTAATTGAGTATTTTTTGTGCTCAAATTTACACTGCATTTAATCGGTATTCAAGTTAATAAGTAATCAAATTTCAATTTCCAGTATAAAGTTGGTAAATTTAAGAAAGTAATTTTCGTTGCTCACTTAAATGATATTAATAAGATACATATTAAAAAATCATATTGCCCCATTTTTCTTTTCAGTATTTGTGCTGATAGCAATATTTCTATTGCAGTTTCTTATGAAATTTGCAGATAGATTAGTAGGGAAAGGATTAAGTATATGGATAATTACAAAATTAATTATCTATAATTTAGCATGGATGGTAGTTCTCGTAGTTCCAATGTCTGTTCTTGTGGCAGTTTTAATGGCTTTCGGGAACATGTCGCAGAATAATGAGATTGCGATATTAAAAGCAACCGGTATTAGTTTATACAAAATGATGATACCGCCATTTATAGCAAGCATAATTCTTGCATTAATGCTCATATATTTTAATAATCACATTTACCCAGATGCAAATCATGCAGCAAGATTATTGATGGAAGATATCTCAAGGCAAAAACCCACGCTGTCGCTTGTGCCTGGTGTTTTTTCACAAGATGTTCCAAACTACTCAATTCTTGCCCGCAAAGTTGATTCACATACAAATGAATTAGAAGAGTTAACAATTTATGATTATTCAGAACTGCCAAAAGTTAATATTGTAACTGCATCAAAAGGAAAAATTTATTTATCGAGGAATCAAAAGAAATTAATAATGGATTTGACAAACGGCGAAATTCATGAAACAGATAATACAAATTCAATTGAATACAGAAGATTAAGATTTCAGCGTCACAAAATTGCAATGCCTGCAGAACAATTCACTTTTGAACAATCTACACCTGGCGGACCACGGGGCGACAGAGAATTAGGTGCCAAGGAAATGCTTAAAATTGTTGACAGCTTAAATGTATTTCTTACTCAATATGAAAATGAACTTAACAAAAAAATTTCCGAATTAATCAAAAAAAATCAATTGAATAAAAATTATGTTCAACCGGATTTTTATTCAAAATTTATTTTTATACGCGCACAGCAAAGAATAAAAGCCGACGAAAGTTCTATATTAAACACATTATACAGAATAGATTATTATAAAAAAGAAATTAATCGTTACTGGGTCGAAATTCATAAAAAATATTCTTTGCCGTTTGCATGCCTGATTTTTGTTTTAATTGGAGCTCCACTTGGAACAATGACACGAAAAGGCGGATTTGGAATGGCAGCGGGAATTAGTTTGGTTTTCTTTTTAATCTACTGGGCATTTTTAATTGGAGGCGAAAAATTAGCTGACCGCGGACTTTTATCTCCATTCTGGGGAATGTGGAGCGCAAATATTCTTTTAGGAATTCTTGGAATTATTCTTACTATAAAAAGTGCAAGAGAAAAGGTTACCTTAGATTTTAGTTTCATAAGAAAATATATTCCTGAATCATGGCTTAAACCAGAAGAAGAATATGAAAATAATTGACCGTTATCTTGTCAAACAATTTTTACAATCAATATTTTTTGGATTGATTGCTTTTACTTTACTTTTTGTTGTAATTGATATGATGGAAAAGCTGGCGATTTCATTGACCAGAATGTTGACACAAGTATGATTGTTCAATACTACATTGTATTTACTCCTGAAATAATTCGATTAATGACCCCAGTTGCAGTTCTTTTAGCAAGTCTTTTCACAGTTGGCAAGCTGTCTAATCAAAATGAATTAACAGCAATCAAAGCTGGAGGAATTAGTTTCTATCGTTTTATCATTCCGTTTTTTATTACAGCTTTTGTTATCAGTCTTTTTTCTGTCTACTTTGGAGGATATATTGTTCCAATCGCAAACAAACATAAGGTTTTTATCGAACAAACTTATTTGAAAAAAGGAATTGTATATTTTGGAAGCAACATTTATTTCCAGGATACAAAAACAAGAATAGTAACAATTAATATTTATGATTTAGCAAATGACCAGGCAAATCAGGTTAGTATTCAAGAATTTGATTCAAAAGATAAAACAAAATTAATTGAAAGAACTGATGCTTTTAGAATGAAATATGATACTGCCAAAGCATGCTGGATACTTTATAATGGAATTAAAAGAACATTCAACGATACAAGCGAGACAATAGAAAAGTTTGTTGTCAAAGAATTTTATGGATTAAATTTTTTGCCGGAAGATGTAATCAAGAAACAAAGGAAGCCGGAAGAACTATCACTTCCTGAATTATCTGAATTAGCTAATGAACAAAAAAGAACTGGAAACGACCCGACACAAATTCAAATTGAATATCAATCGAGAATTGCATATGCATTTTCGAGTGTAATTGTTGTTTTATTTGGATTACCAATTTCTGCTGGAAGAAGGAAAGGCGGGCTTGCTCTGCATTTTGGGATTAATCTTTTAATAACATTTATTTATTTAGTTTTTATGAAAGTAAGTCAGGCATTCGGGAAAAATGGAATTTTAGACCCATTCATAACTGCATGGTTTTCAAATTTTATATTTCTGATTGCAGCTATTTTTAATATTAAAAGAGCGATGAAATAATCCATTATAATTTTTATATCGAAACGAAATTAACTACCAAAGCAAGATGTTATTTTGATTTCAATTCAAACACACCATCCCAATTATCACCTGGAGGATTTGCAAGATAAAATTCACATCTGTTTATATAAACTTTTGAAGGATAATCTTTTAGTTTTTCATAAGAGCGTTTAAAGTAATCTAACGCTGCTTCAAAACTTCGATGTTTATATAATTCTATTCCTTGAAAATAAAAATCCATGTTTTCAATAGCATCTTCTGCTTTTTTATCTCCTTTCAAACTAATTAATTCATAAATTGCCGTTGGTTTTGTTTTCCCTTTAACTCTTACCACATCAAGATAACGAACAAGAAATTTATCTTTTACCAATTCATAAGTTGATTCACTAATCATTATACTTGTACCGTATTCCTTATTTGCTCCTTCAAGTCTTGAAGCCAAATTGACATTATCCCCCAGAACCGTGTAATCAAATCTTTTTTCTCCTCCAATATTTCCAACAATAACTTCACCCGAATTAATTCCAATTCTAATATGAATAGAAGATTCAGTTTTGTTTGTCCATATTTCTCTTAATTGAGCAAGTCTTGTTTGCATTTGCAATGCAGTCAAACAAGCTTTATAAGCATGGTCAGGCACTTCAACAGGAGCACCCCAGAAAGCCATAACAGCATCACCAAGATATTTATCAAGTGTTCCATCATTAGCAATAATTATTTCACTCATTTCATTCAAGAACTGATTAATGAAACTGACAAGNTCTTCAGGCTGCTTACTTTCAGCAAATGTNGTAAAGTTTGCAATATCACTAAACAATACTGTTAAATTTTTCTTTTCTCCTCCTAATTTTAATTTTTCCGGATTTGATATTAATTCATTNACNACTGCGTTACTAACATAATGACTAAACATTCCTTTAATTAAAACATTCTGCTGTCTTTCTTTTAAGAAATGATATGCAGTGCTGGAGAAATATCCAATGACAATTGCAAGTGAAGGACTTACAATTGCCATCACTAATTTTTTTTCAACAAAATAATAAACACTCAAAAGATAGATTAAATAAATGCTCAAACCGACAACAATAACATTCAACAGCTCAATTAATAAACCAATATGCAATTTTACTTTTCTAAGAAATGATGTTAAAAGAAATGAGTAAATAGTAAACAAAAAAATCATCAATAGTTCACCAAAATTTGATTGTTTATATAAAAAATCTCCTCTTAAAATATTCTGAATTATGTTCGCATGAAATTCAACGCCATAAATTAAGTTATCCCCCTTTTGTTTTCCTTTTGCAAAAGAAACTGGAAGTATATCCCGGTCTTCCGGCATCGTTGAACCAATTAAAACAATTTTATCTTTCAACTTACCTGAGTATAACCATCCACCATCTGGATTATCCCATGTATTTATATCTTCTCCCATTTCAATTTCATCAACAGTTTTAAATTCACTATCATCAAGCACATCAATTAATTTGATGCGAGGAAATGTTCCGCTTGGTCCATAAAAATTTACCAGTACACTGTTCTTATCATATTGAGGAATTAATTTTTCAGAAAATTCAAAAAAGTTACCCTTGCGTTTTGCTGTAAATGAATTTGGGAAACCAAAATATTTATTTAATACTGCGAACCCAAAACTTGGTATTAATTTATTCGATACATAGGATTTAACATAAGGGACATATCTTCTGAATACTCCATCATTATCAGCAGGAACCTGAACAATTCCTATTGAGCTGTCTGCATTATAAAAGTAATTGCCATAATTTTCATTGAGGTTTGTTATAAAACTTTTATTCTCTTCGAAAAGTTTTTCCTGCTCTATATCAATCTTTCCTGCTAAAACAACTTTTTTTGATTTTCTAATTGCATCAAACATTAGTGAATCATTTACAGGAGAAAATTGGTCGCTGCTTGTAAAATTAATATCAACTCCAATTGCTTTAACACCTGCTTTTGTAAGATTATTAATTACTTTAGCAAAAATAAATCTTGGCCAGGGCCAACGATTATATGGAGAAGGAATTTGTTCATAAGCATCTTGTGTTATTTCAATAATTATTACATCAGATGAATCACTTAAATCAATTGGTCCCCTTTCTGAAAATCTTTTGTCAATTAATTTTAGTTCTAATTCTTTGAGTGGAGAAATTGGGAGCAGATAATCTTGCGTTATAATAATAGTAAAAACAGCAGCAAAAATAATTATTAAAGTTTGCTTAAATACATCGGTTAAAATTCTTTTGCTGCTGTTCATAAAATTATAAAACATATCGTGTAGTTAAACCAACAATTGAATTAGTAGATTTTCCCGGGAATCTGAAAATTCTTGCCTGAAAAGCAAGATTAAGATTTCCAATTAAATTGTAGTCAGCAATTAATTCTAATGCCTGTCTTTTGAAATCTCCAAAGCTTGGACTTAGAGTAGCCGAAAGAATTAATTTATTTTCCATTAATTTATACTTTGCACCTGCTGTTAATGTAAAATATTTGAACTGAGAATTACCAATTTCTGTCGAGCTGTAAAGTATCTGGAATATAGAGTTCAAATTATTTTTCCAGTAACTATTAACTGAAAATGATACTGAATTAAAATTAGCATCATAATTTCTTAGACTTTTATCATCTCTTTGCTGAGTTGATATTGACAATGAAGTATTATGGCGAACATACAATTTCAAGTCATATGATAAAAGAAATGTAAATCGATTTGTAATTTCATCAATAATATATTTATTGAATAAAGTATCGGTGATAGACAAACCATTATTATTTTTTTTGCGGTAATATCCAATGCTGATATTCGGGAAATTTAATCTTGTAAATAATGAAGCTGTGGCACTAAAAGTTTCATAAGTTGTAGTAGCAATTTTTGTTTTTTGAAGATTGTCTTCTAATTTTTCATAACCAACTGAAAGAAAAAATCTATTATCGAACATTCTAATTTGGTCAGCAAAATTAAATCCTTTAATATCTGTTTGAATGAATGATTGTCCAAGTGAAAGATAATCATTGCCTCTATAAATGTAAGAAGCTTTTAAAGAATTATTAAAGTAGTTTATCCTTAGTGCTGCCTCGCCAGCAAGCGAAGCTAATTTTTGCGGATTCAAAGGACCAATATACTGGTTAACAGTAATAAATTTTCCGAGAATCTTTTTAATTGTTTTTATCTGGTCAGGGTCAATATCAAAAGCAGAACCTTCACCAAATATTGAATCTATTTTTGCATCTGACAATGTTCCAGAGGATATATCTTTATTAAAAATACTGAATGCTGCTTGAGATGTAAACATTATATTTTGCTCATCAATTGCAAACATTAAATCGGTGCCAAAGACAGCATTTTCCTGTGGACGCGATGCAAACTCAACAGAATTTGGGTCATCTTTTGAATGTAAATATGTAAATCCCAACTGAAAATTTTCTCCACTGCCAAATGACGGACGAACTACAAAAATATTTCTTTTGTAAGTTCCAAATTTAACTCTGCCATATGGGTATCCATACTTGCTTTCATTTATTTTTATAACATCATAAGCAAGAGAGGCTTCTTCTTTTAAATATGTTTGTAAAAGAGTTCCTTCAATTTTTCTTTCTGTTTCTCCAAATGCAGTTTGAACATTTATTTTTCCTAAATTCAAAGATCCATTAAATCCTCTTACTCTTTTGCCATTCATAATTAAATTTGGGAATTGAGGATATGAATCACCAAGCTGCAAATTCAATAAATCTCCGTTACGAATTGTTAATGTGTAACGATTGTATGGCTGTAAGTAATTTTTTTCTTCAGAAGTTACATATAATTGACCACTAAACAGCCATTGGTCAGATGTTAACTTTGCTTCTGCACTAAAGTTATTATACCATGTTGATGTGGAACTATAATTCTCATTTCTTGATTCTGCTCTAAGATGACCATTTATATTCCATCTTCTTGCGATTTTCTCTGCTNCTTCTTTTGTTGCAATAAGTACATTTCTTTTAGCAGTATAGTATAAATTCCCTTTATTATCATAAACTTCAATTTTTATTTCTGCAGAACCATATTTAATATCACTGATATTTTCTCCATTAATTACTATCAAATCTTCTGCAACCAATTTGTTTTGTGAAATATCAATATTATTCAAGTAAATTTTTGTTTTTGCTACATCAATNTTAATNGGGGCTCTAATAAATGAAATTGATATCAAAAAATTTTCTCGTGTTAGAACTTCGCCTTCTTCTGGACTAAGTATAATAATTTCTTTCTCCTTCTCTGTTTCTCCTGCAACGGCTAATTGAAATGGAGAAGTACCTTGAGCTATTCCAGTTGGATAAGTTTCAGTAGTACCATCTTTTAGATTAATTATAAAATAATATTCAAGTGTTGGCGGTTTTACTTCTTCTGCAGGAATTGTAACAGCTGCTGTAATTCCTGCTATCTGCATTTCTCTTTTTGTAAATTCATTTTTATCAAAAAATCTATATGCAATTTCAATTGATGAAATGTTATCTCCGGAAATTAAATCAATAGAAATATTAATTGGGTTATTAATTTTGGATTCACTGATTTTAACATTCAGGATGTAATTACTTTCCTGAGCATAAATTAAACTAATAGTTAAATGCATTATTATGAAAAACAAAAAATTTTTTTTATTCATAATTAACCCCTGCTTGTTGTTAACTTACTCAAGATTATTCTTCTGGAGCGTAATATTCTATTTCAACATTTCCTTGATTAGTTCTAATTATCAGTTTCTTCACATTTGTTTTCTTTGTTTCATTAGATTTATTCTTGTCTTCATCGGTTTGTTGATGAAATTCAAAATTACCATCGGAAGTAATAACAACTGTATTACCTTCCGTTAAAGTTCCTTCTCCACCTTGAGGACCCAAAAAACTAAGCTGTGCGCTTCCAGAATCTAAGGACATTGTAAAAGTACTATCTTCACTATATTCAATAAATCCACTCGTACCTCTTATAGATGCAACAACTGTAGGGGTAGTAAATTTAAATTCCTCATCTTCAGATTGTTTTTTAATATCAAAACCAATAAGCCCTTGTTGGATGAATGTATTTTTATTCAGCTTTCTTTCTTTTTTATCTCCATAAATATGAAGAACAGAATTTTCACGAACACGCAATAAACCTGAGCCATCAGTAAAATAAATTAATGCTAAAGATTTTGACCCTGTTTTAATTTCATTCCCATTATTCAGTATTAATCCAATAACAGCTTTTTCCCAATCTGTCTGCTGAACTGATTTTCTATAATTAACATCTTTATGAACTTTTTTAACTAAAGCTACCGGATTATCCGGCGGGTTCAGATTATTCTCTTTGATATTTGTTTTATCAAATGAAAAATTTATTACCACAGGAAATAATAAAAATAATGATAAAAGTTTTATTTTCATTTTAATTACCCTCCTAAGATTTATCATCTACTAAACTGAATATTAATTACAGCATTAACATTTTGTTCAAGATAATTCAGTATTCTAACAAAATCGGGAAAGACTAAAATATTTCCATTCTCATCTATAAATTGAATTTGCTCAGCACTAATCTCTCCATTTTTTAATTTCATTATAAAAGAATCATCTAATTTCCCTGTTAAAAAATCAGCAAGACGAATTAAATCTGGATTAATTACTTTCTCGGTACTCTGCCTTCCAATTCTAATTTTAACAGGATTACTCATTAATTCATCAAAACCGCCAGGACGATGAACAACAGCTTTAACAGCAATTACAATCACAGTATCTGTAAGCAGTTCTCGATCTAAATATTTTGTTAAATCAATGTTTGTCACTTTTCCTACATCTCTGTTGTTAACAATAAGATTTCCTGAATTCAAAGCTTGTTCATAAGATTCATTTGGCTTTAAATAATTTGCAAGCACTTTATAACTTGTTACTCCCAAAACTTCATTCCATGATATTACTAAAGAACCAACATCATTTATTACATCGTTTTCAAGAGGAGCACTTATTTCTGGAGGTGTTGGATTCAAAAATACCAATTGGTCTTCATCGCTATCTAATTGTCTACCTTGTTTATCATAAAGGATAAATTTGAATTGAAATATACCGCTTGGCTTCCCTTTTTCTTTGAGCTCATTTATTAAATTAGAATTATAAGAGCTTGTTTCGATATCAATACCACTAATTGAGCCAATTTCATCATTATAAAAACTTCTTGCAGCAAATGGTTTAGTTCTAAATCTGCCAACTTCTTGGAAACCTGTTCTTTGATCTTTCAACCACAAAAATATTCCTTCGACAATTACTTCCATTCCAGGCGGGTTAATAATAATCTGAGCCATTCTTGGTTGATTTTCAAGATTCTGTTCAACAGCAAAAGCTGCAAAATCAATTGTGGATAAATCACCAAAAATATTCAAATCAATCGTTGCATTCTGAGCCTTAATGCTGTTGACATCTAAAATAAAAATAAATAAAAATGTAAAAAGTATATTTCCTATGCGCATAATTCCTCCCTTAATTTTTTTGAAAGTCCAGAACGAGAGTAGAATTGTGTCAACAAAAACTAATTATTTATTTGGACTTACTCAAGAATATTTTGTTAATTAAACATTAACTGCGAGATAAAAAATGCAATCAAATCAATAAGCTGTTTGTAAAATGTAATCAGATTGGTTCTTTGGAGACTAAAAAGTTTTTGTAATATTTTCTTATTTGAATTTAGATTTAAGATGCATCATTAGTTAAAGCAAGATGATATTATCTCAATCATATTAAAAGTTTATTTGTTCACTGGTTTTGTATATGAACAAAAATGTGAATTTTATATAATTCTTCTTAGTTCTATTTCCTCACACTTACACTTATATCCCTCTGAAATTAATTTTATATTTCCTTTAGTCTAAAAGAAAATAATTTTTTAGAAGATAAGTTGATAAGAGACTACAAAAATGCTCTCATTAATTCCAGCTAAAAAAATTCCTATTAATCAACAAATAAATTAAGATTAAAATTGCAGCATGAATCCAAATATTAGCATTCGCTTGCCAAAATAGCTTGCAATTTCTTTCTTGAGAGAATAATCGTAAGAATAACTGTAACCAAATATGTTTTTAAAATTAAAGATATTTATACTTTTTCGAAGTGAAGCCTTTTGGCGGTGAACGAAGACCCGCCCTTGGCGGGCAATTCTACTATAGTTCGATTAATCCGCCAGAGGCGGACGACTTCCTCGCCTGTCGGCGAGTCGTCGCACCTTTGTTTTCGTAGTTCACACGCCTTTGGCGGGCGAACGAAGACCCGCCCTTTGGCGGGCAATTCTACTATAGTTCGATTAA
>JGI24721J44947_10004388_pt1 | contig 19632 bp, 16 predicted proteins | sample YelNatPaOPGAMG01_FD_44947 | JGI IMG/M metagenome (IMG submission 44947) | reverse complement strand
GGCGGCGATCCCGGAGGCGGTGGCGCCGGCGCCGCTTGCACCACAGCCCGCGGCCGGCGTTGAACCTACGGTTGGTCCCGCAGCGGGTGCCGGAGCCGTGCCTCCTCCACCCCCGCCTCCGCCGGGCCGCAGAACCCGCGTCGCGCTGGCGTTTGAGGCAACGCGTGAGCAGATCTTCAAGGCTTTCCCGGCTATTGCGAACCTGGCGGACCACTCCGACAGCGGGAAAGTGAGACTCAAGATCGAGGGCACATCCACCGCCGGCTTCGACCCCGCCTGGCTGCGCAACGCGGTTGAGGAGCCGCTGGATGAGGCGGATATCACGAGGACCACGGAGGAGTAAACAAAGGGCGCTTCAAGAGAGCCGCCCCGGGCCGGTTCAGGCTTGCAATGCACAATGCGTCGGGCGGTGAAGAATTGAATTTGCGCTAACCCGGATATTTCACAAGAGCGCCGAGTCGAGTGAAAGAGTCGTCTNGGCGCTCCCTTTCACACTCCGGTTCTGGAAATTTTGCGGCGGGAGACTGTTTCGGGGCTGTCGCGAGGCTTATCTCTCGTTCCATCCGGCTGGTTTCGCCTTGTTTTTGCCCCTTTCGGCAACGCTTCGTCCTTCACGGAAAATTCAGAATTTCGATTTTGCTTTGTTTGCAACACCGTTTTTTGGGGGTCAGCAGCGCAGCGCCGCCCAGACTCTTCCGTACAGCGCCTTCCAGGCATACCCGCCGGCCATCGAAATTAGCACCCGTCTGGCGCTGAAGCGTACCTGCGCTCCGATTTTTAGCAATCGAAGCCTGATCGTCGCCACTTGCGCTTCGGCCATCTCCGTGCCCTTTAACGCCAGCCGCCTCAACGACTCCATCAACACGTAGGCAGCCGCCGACAAATACATCCGCAGTTGATTGGCCCGCATCGTCTCCGCGCTCATCCGGTCGGCGAACAGGCTCATTTGTTCCTTGATCCGGTTCTCCATTTCGCCACGCGCGCAATACAGCTGCTCGTACAGCGCCTGCGGCTGCCACTCGGCCGCTGTATGGGAAGTTACTAAGTAACGCGGATTCTCCTTGCCTTCGATCTGCTCGGCCTTGGCCACCACTCGCCGCCGCCTCGACCAACTATCGAGCGTGCTGTAGCGGAATTCGGTGAAGCAGCGCGCCGCCCTGCCCGTCCGGCGCGCCTGCGCCGCCGCACGGCGCATCGACTTGTCGATAGGACGCCGCAACCGTTCGTTGCGGGCCAATCCAAACACATAATCCACTTTGTGATCCTCGCACCACTTCCTCCACGATTCGCGGCAGAAGCCCGAATCCGCTCGTAAGATGATTCTTACCCGCGGCCAGCGAGCCCGTATCTGCTGGACGATTCGCTCCACCTCTTCCAGGCTCCCCGCGCTGGCGTCTTGGTTCGCCTGACGCAGCCGCACCGCGAGGAGTTGGTCGCCGCAGAAAATGTAGAGCGGCAGATAGCAGTAATGATCGTAGAAGCCGTGGAAGAAACGGCCTTCCTGACGGCCGTGCAGCGGCGTATCGGTGGCGTCCAGATCGAGTACGATTGGCCCCGGCGGACGCTCGTGGGATTCCAGGAATAGGTCGACGAGCAGCCGGTCGATGGCCTCCTCGTCGTATCGGATCTTCTTGTAGCGATCACGCGCGGCTCCCTCCGATTCGGTTCGCTCCAGGCGGCACAGGGTGCTCTTGCTGGCCAGCGCCTGATCGGATTCGCGTTTGCCGGCCAGCAGGCCCATCAGCGGATCGGTGCGCCACTGGTCGTGATCGTTCAGATCCTCGTAACCCAACGCCAGCCCATAGATGCGCTGCGCGATCCTCTGCGGCACGCTGTGCCGGCAACGGTCTTGCGAGCGGAAGTCGGCAAAGCACGCGGCCAGGCGAGCCAAAAGACCGATGCGTCGATCGACTTGGCGAAGCAGCAGGGCGCCGGCATCGCTGGTCAATCTGCCTCCAGCGAAATCGGCCACCACCGAACGAGAAAAATGCGCTTGGAACTCGAAGCTGGATTGGGTACACTCTGTCATAGCGAAAGCCGTTTTTTGTTTGGCGCTAACTGCTGCTTGGAAAACACAGTTATGCCACGAAAAACGGCTTTTTGCTAGACCCCTCGTGAAATTTCCGGGCTAGGTGGCGGCTTGGTTGGTCAGGCGGGCAGCCGCCTTCACGGCGCAAATCTTGCGCCCGCCATCGGAGGTCCGCCGAGGTCATTGATGTGGCCGCTCAATGTGGCGCGGAATTCTTGAGCGGAAAGCAACACTGCCAAGAGCAGAGCGAAGCTGGCGCAGCGAGTCATGAGACAGCCTCCCGGTCCGTAATGAGCATCGGATAGTCCTTCACCAGGACATCGTCGAACGTCCAGCCCGCGCCGCTCTTGGCGGGTTTCACAGGCAGCGTCACGTCGCCGGTGAGCAGGTCCACGAGGACCGGGTTCTCCAGCTTGGCGGCTTTGCCGCTCCAAACCGAAATCCGGGCGCGCCGGGAACCAAATCCCTCTTGAAGATTGGCCGGATACCAGAACGCGCAAACGGCATAGCCATTGCGGGCGAAAGTTCCGCACTGGAGCGCGGGTAATTCCAACTTCGGATCCACGCGCTCGATTTTGAGCAGATAGTCAGCCGGCTGCGTAGCGGCGTCGAAGACGGCGCACAGATATTGCAGCGCGTAATAGGAAGCCTTGGGCGTGTAGTCTTGCCCGCGAAGAACGCCCTTCGAATTCGTCTGCCCGCTTTGACCGCCGCTCCAAACATAGTTGACCATATCCACCGTTTGGAAGTAACTGGTCAGTTCCACGCCCAGGCGGATGTCGGTCAGCAGGCGGCGCAAAAGCCACTTAGCCTGGCGTCCTTCGTCCCACTCGTACTGGCGCAGCGCGCCCGTGGAATTGTTGGTCGAAGGAGCGCCGTTTTCTCCCTGCCAGAGCCCCATGCCGGGCTTATACCGGTGGGCGATGCCCCGGAGAGCTTTCAGGTCGGCTTCGTAGTTTTCCTCTGGAACAGCCCGGTAAGGATGATAGGAGATCTTATCCACTAGCTTTCCTAGGCCAAGCTCGAAACAGCGCTCGACGTAATCGAGCGCCGATGTGCCCGCCAGAGCCAATCCAATCAACACCGAATCGGGGATCCTAGCGCGAATTGCCGGAGCAGTCATCCGGACGAAGTCCATATATCCCTCGGCGGATGGCTTCTCCGGCTGCCAGAAGCCGCTGATATTTGGTTCGTTCCACAGCTCCCAGTGCTTTACCCGTGTGCGATACCGTTCCGCCAACCTTTCGACGTAACGGACCCACGCCTGGCGCGCTTCGCCACTATTGAGAGGAACCCACCCCACAGCCGACGGGTGCTTGGGGCCGGGAGTGTAGAGCGTATTCCCATAGCCCAGGTTGAACCACGGTTGGATGCCGATCTTGAGCAAAGAGTCTACGACGTTATCCAGCCAACCGAAATCGTATTCGCCCTTTCTCTGCTCCGTGCGCGCCCAGCCGGTCTGGCAGCGCGCCCATTTGACGCCCAGCTTAGCCAAGTGGGGGTACGTTCGTTCCGGATCGAACATCATGCGGTCCAGCGTCTCGAAACCAATCGAGATGGGGGAGGCGAGGACTTCTTTCGACGTCCGGGTCTTCAGCCGCCATCCGGTTTCAGGAAACTTGTCGGTCGCTGCTGCGGCTATGGCCGGCAGTTGTAGTAAGCTCCTGCGTGAGAGGTTCATCGGAGGACTCCTTTCAAAGCGCGGCGAAGCCATTTCAGATGCTCCCGGCTCGCCATGCTGTAACTGTAAAAACTGATGCCATCCAAATCTGCGCCGGCCAGAACCTCGAATCGCCGCCGGAGGTCAGCCTCGGCCGCGCAATCCGGCCCGTGGAACACAAAACCTGCGCGAAGCGAAAGCGGACGTTCTTTTCGAGGCGGAATGTGGTCGAGCCTGATGGGGCCGCCGAAGAATGTGACCGTAGCTTCGTGCGCCATGCGGGCGGCGTCTGCGAACGCGAGCGCAGTCTTGCCTCCATGGAAGGTGGGATCGGGCGTCATGCGCAAATTCAAACGCAGACCGGCTGAAACGGAACGTAACTCGGTGAGTGGAGGAGGGCAAGGGACGGCAGGCAGGGGCAGATCTTGGTTGAAGGGCTCTCCATTTAGCGCTGCCCTCACGGCACGGCGCAATCCGTCGTCCGCAGTCACGCCGAAGCGTTCCCGGCAGTGGCGGCAAAAACAGATCGAAAGCAGCCTGGCTATTGGTGGCGCGAGCGGCGCGCCGCGCTTGTCGTGCAAGGACGAGTGTTCGTAACTCATATAACTCAAGGCTTCGACATCGATCCCGCTGATTCCGGGAACCGATGCCACCGCCGCGCACAGGGAAAGAATGTAGTCCCGCACATCCGGGTGGGAAGGACAAAGGGCGTAGGTGTAATGGTCGCCGAACAGGTTCTCGATGCAACAATCCGGCGCCAGCGCGCCCAAGTAGTCGTTATGGCAGAAAACCGTCCAGGCCTCTACCGGAAAGCGCCGGCGGGCCGCGGCTTCCAAGAACGGCGGGACCACGCCGACCAAAGGAGAAATCGCCGGCCGCAGGCGGCCGAAACGCGAAAGATCCGCGGCGAAATAAATCGCGCTGGGATGTTGCTCATACACCACTCGCCAAGGGTGCCGCGGCAGCACCATGCGCCCGCCGTGATAGGCCAGCGCCAGGCTGCACGCGTTGAGCCCGAGCGATTCGAGTTCGTCGAGGACGGCCTCCGGCTCTCTGCCTTCCAAATCCCACGGGCACATCCAGATGGACAGTCTCACGGCGACCTCCGCAAGTCCGACAGGTTCAACAGCGCCGCGTCGCGGCCGCCATCCACCATCAGAAATGTCCCGGTAATCCAAGATGCTTCGTCAGAAGCTAGGAACAGAATGGCGCCCGCTACGTCGTCAGGCTTGCCCAGGCGGCCAAGGGGATAACTGGATAAAACTCTGCGGCGGGCTTCGGCTGGGTCGGCGAAAGAATTGAAATACGGCTCGGTGCGCACGGACTCTACTTGTCCCGGAATGACCGCGTTCACCCGAATGGCCGGCGCATACTCCACGGCCAGCGAGCGCGTGAGAGCCAGCAGCGCCCCTTTGGCGGCCGAGTAGGGGAACGTATTCACCCCGCCGCGAAGTCCCTGATAGGAACCCACGGTCACGATGGACGCACTTGGGGAACGCACCAGCCAGGGATGCGCCTCGCGGGCGCACAGCCACGCGCTTTTGAAGTTGGCGGCCAGACAAGCGTCGACTTCTTCCTCGGTGGCCGAGAGCGTCGTGTTGGAGTAGAGGCGTCCCGCATTAGCCACCAGCGCGTCCAGCCGCCCGTAGCGGCGGCCTACCTCTGCAAACAGTGTGCGCACAGCCTCCGCTTTGCTGACGTCCACTTGCAGGAGCCCTTCGGCCGGCTCCAGATCCACGCCCACGACGGTTGCGCCTTCTGCGGCGAACCGGCGCGCCGTAGCCTGCCCGATGCCTCGGGCGGCGCCGGTCACAACCACCACCTTGTTCTCAAACCTCATGTTTCTCTACCCGTCCGACCAGGAAGATCAGCGACAGCAAGGCCACCAGCGCGGCGGTGCCAGCGGCCCAAAAAATCGGCGCATAGCCCTGGCGTTCCACCAGCCAACCGGCAGCAAAGGTGAAGCCGGCTCCCCCCAGGCTGGCCGCGGTTCCGGTCCAACCCACCGCAGTGGCCATGCTCTCGCTCGGAAAGATATCGGCGTGCAAAGCCAGAATGTTGGCGCTCCACATGCCAAAGCCAAACGTGGCCAAACACACCCAGGCGATCGCAGCGGCGGCGTTCCCGGCGCCCACCACCTGCACCCCGCCAGCCATGGCGACCGCTCCGCATGCCATGACGCTCTTGCGCGCCAACGTGGGCGTCCAATTCAGGTGCAAGAAGTAGTCTGAAAGAGCCCCTCCGGCCAGCTTCCCGATGTCGACAGTCAAAAACGGAATCCAACCGAATATGCCGATTTCGGCCAAACTGAAGCCGCGATCCTTGCCCAGGTAGTCCGGCAGCCAAAATACATAAAACCACCACACGGGTGTGGCTATCATGCGCGTGACCATCAGACCCCATAGCCTCCGCCCCCGCGGCCAGGAGAACCGCTTGCGCGCGCCGGAATCGGCTTGGAGCGAGGCCGGATTGTGGTAAAGACGCAACCAAGCCGCCAGCCAAACAAAACCAATCGCGCCAGTCGCCACGAAGGTTGCGCACCACCCGAATTTCAGCGCCAGTATGGCTACCAGCGGAGGCGCGAGAATGGCGCCTGCAGCCGAGCCTCCGTCGAACACGCCCATGGCGAAGGCGCGGCGTTCCTTGGGGAACCACTCCGCGATGGCCTTGCCGCCCGCCGGCCAATTGCCTGCCTCACCTATGCCCAAAAGCACCCGCAAAAAGGTGAGGCTGGCGGCGCCGCGCGCGAAAGCATGCGCCATCGCCGCCACACTCCACACACAAATGGCGATGGCGAATCCTGCTCGAGTCCCTATGCGGTCAATCAGCGGCCCAGCCGCCATTTGCCCGGCTGTGTAAGCCAGCATGAAGGCTGTGGTAATGGTTCCATACTGAACGCTCGAAATGCCGAGGTCGCTCCGCAAAGTCGGCAACAGGACACTCAGCGCTTGGCGGTCGATATAGTTGATCGCTGTGGATATACACAAGAGAGCGAGAATCGTCCAGCGCTGCCGTTCTACTGTCATACCCTCAGCCCCTGGTGAAGTTCGTTTTCACGTCATTGAGGGAACTGAGGCGTGAAGCCAGCGTCGTGAGTTTGCCTCGGTCAATCTCCATTCCCAGGCCCGGTCCGTTTGGAACCAGCAGGGCGCCGTCCTCAAAGCGGGTGCGTTCCGCTACCACGTCCTCGGTGTACAATGCGGGGCCTACTGGATCTGAGGGGTAGTCGAGGCGCGGAGCTGATGCGCCAACGTGCGCTTGCGCAGCCGTGGCGATACTCAGCTCCTGCGTCGTGCCGATGAGGCATTCGATGTTCGCAGGCGCAGGCGATAGCGAACAGTTGTTGCATCCCCTGGATGCCGCCGGCTACGGTGATCGAAATGTTGAAGATATCTACCGCTTGCGCCCGCACCAAACGGATGGCATATTCTGGGCTGCGGACATGCTCGCTCACCGGGTGGTCAATGGAAGCGCGGGCTTCCGCGATCAGCGAAACGTCATCGCGATCCACCGGGCTTTCAACGCTCTGGAAGGGATACTTCGCCAGCCGCCGGTAGACGCGCAGGAAAGCCGCTAGGGTGAAGAGCCCGCTTCCATCCAAGGAGGTCAGCGTGATGCGGTCGCCGTAAGTCCCGGTGATGTGATCGAGCAACGCTTCGTCGGCGTCCGTATCACGGCCGAAATAGAAGCGAAAATCGCGGAAGCCCGCTTCGAATTGCCGGCGCACCAGTTCGCAGCGGTCGGCTACGTCAGCGCGCGATTTCATGCGGAAGATGGGATAACAAATCGGCACGCGGTTTCGTCGCCTCCCGCCTAGCAAATCGCACAGCGGCACTCCAAGCAGGCGCGCCTTTAAGTCATGCACGGCGATGCTCACCCCCGCCCGCACCAGGCAAGCCTTGCCATGAAAGCGGGTGCCAGGAAAGTTGGCTAGCATCAGGTCCTCGATGAGGCTGACATTCAGGGCGTCGCGGCCCGCCAGCAGAGCGTTCAGACAACGCTCGAGGTCGGCGCAGTCCGGCATCATAGCCGGCAGGTGCGACAGGTCCGACATCTCTCCCCAACCCGTTACGCCGTTCGATGCCACGGCTTCCACCACCACATGCTGGCTGGGTTCCCCATAAAGACGCGGGGTCGAAATAGGATAGAGCTTGATCTGTTGAATCGTGACTTCAGGCTTCATTTTTCGTATTGCTCCGCTAACTGCATCGTCATCTGCTCGGCGCGGTTGATGTTCATCTTCCTATCACCCCGGTACCAATTTTTCCACGGGCCGCGAGTGCAAAGCGCCTGGCCTGAGCGGATCTCGGCGATCCCATCGCGGGCGGCCTGGAGATGGCGGGCGACTTCTGCGCGATCCTTGGCGGCGGCGCACAGCGCTAGAGCCTCCGTCCAGCGCAAAATGCCGCACAGGATCCTCTGCTGGGCCAGCAGGTTCGTTTCGAAGAATTCGCGCCCCGCGCCGCTCATCTTGGCTCGCGCCATCTCAGCCAGACGGATACTCAGGTTCAGAGCTTCGAGTTGCTGGCGGATTAGGTCGAGCGGCGCGGACGCCGGCTGGCCTTTCAGTAGCGCCTGGGCGATCCTCTCGCCTTGGTGCAACGCCAGACCGTCGAGCAGCGCCGGAGTTCCCGTTTTCGGATCGAGAACGTAGGATGCGAAGAAGCTCTCGTACGCGCGCCGGGCTTCCTCGGCCGCGGCGCCGAAGCGCTCCTGGCACCAGCGGCGAAACCACCGGTCGGAATCGAACGAGGCAAAGTCCGTAAGCATACGCGCGGAGGCGTCCAGGCCCAGCACGAATTCCCTCACGTTGGCGACATTCAACATGGCGTACCAGGTGTAGCCCCGCTCCACCGCCACCGACAGCATGGCTCGCGTCTTCCAAGGCGCCGCCGCCTGCACCAGATGAGGTCCGCTGCCCCAGAGCCCGTGATGATAGTAAACGCCGTAATTACGCCCCGGCTGTCGCGGGGTTTCATAAAAGTCGCTTTGCCAGATCCAGCCAGGGCTGTTGTCGGAGAAAATGATCCCCACCCCCTCGGGGAATTTCAGGAAACCTTGCCGGTTCAGCGCCGCTCCTTCCATCCACAAAGTGGTGGTGGCCGGGGGATTTGGCCGTGGGTCGACCGCCCGGACAATGCTCCACTGCTTTTCCATCGCGCTGGAAATCAGCTTGCCGCGGGCTTCATCGGTCTTCGGGGCATCAGGGTCGCTGACCCATACCGGGCGGTCGGCGATGCCCCTGAGGCCGAGCTGCCAGACCACGTTCGGATAACGCGCCCAGAGGTTCGCGTAATGTTTCCATATCTCCTCGAAGGCTTGCGGAAAGCGGAAGAACGAGAAGGGCACTTGACGGCCGCGGGCTTTGTAGAAATTGGCGAAAGCAAAGCCGCTCACACCCATCGGCTCCACGTGGTGCATGGTGATCCAAAGCCCGCGGCGGGTAGCCTGCTGCACCATGCGTTCTTCCGGTGGATTCTCAATGTCCGTGAACGAAGCTGGAATCACCAAGTTGTAGCGCAGCCGCAGCATGGCTTCGAAGATGCGCTCGTGGACCTCGGCGGCGGTCACTTGGTGGTAGAACGGATAGTCGATGAATCGCTTTCCCCCGCCCTCTTTCCACTCGGTCAGCAGGTCTTCATCATTGATGAACCAGCCTCGATAGCGAAACGTCGGGGGCTTGCTCTCGATTGCAACGGAATCCCACGCCAGCCGTTTGCGGCGAGCGGGTTCGCGCCCGGCCCAAAAGTAGACCGGATCGACGCCCAGGTATTGCTCGGCAAAGGCGTAAACTCCATAAATCGTTCCCAGATCGTCGCTGCCGGTAATGCGCAGCTCGTCACCTTCCGATTGGACCCGGAACTGCTCCCACCGTCCGTCCCGGCGGGTCTCAATGATGACGCACGGCGCCGAGCACGCCGCTGATGATCGAGGCGCCCGCCCCGTAATTTTCTGGAAATCTTTGATCAAGTCCGCTGCAGCCAGATGGACCGCCTCAGATTCCCCACATCCAACCACAACTGTAGGAGTCTTTCGCTCGGTCACCAGTTCCAGAGCCACCGCCGGCCACCGCACCAGCAAAGCGGCTAGGAGCCACTGGGTCACCCTTCTCGTAGCTCGATTCGAGACATTTGTCATGTCAATGTGGAAATGTTTTCACAAAACATTCCGGATGTCAAGAGCAGATTCGTGATTCTCCTTCTGCGCCGCGCTACGCCAAGTGGTGAGCTGCGAGAATGACCCTCCGGGGAAAGCGTCGGTTCAAAGTTCTGAAAGTTTCCAATGAGTTGGTATAATTAGCTGTCCCATAAAGACGGGCTGAAGGGTAGATCCGGCAAGACAGCGTCACAATGGGGGCCTTTTCCTCGACCGATGCGTACCCCTCCCCTATGCGTGAGCCCTGACCGCCAGTCATCCGGTTCCGCGCGCCCTTCCGTGGTGTGTTAATCACTGCAAATCCGGCTCCCACCCGGACAAACAGCCGCCGCCCCCTGCCAACGGGAATAGAACCTGGATGTCCGACTTAAACACCTGGGGCGGCGGCTTTTCGGGGCGATGCTGCGGAGGATCGCATGACCTCCCCTGGCGGCGGGATAGCCGAGCTCTCGGAAGCGGGGCGAACTGGGTGAACGAAGCGACAGAGGGTGGACAGGTGTCGCAGAAGCGGTTTCCGGCAAGTGCGATGTTCGGCATTCACGGCCTCGACAGGCAGCAGGACGGTCCCATGCGGGCAATGCGGAAGCCCTATGGCGTCGAAAGTCATGCTCGGGGGTTGACGCGGGGAGGCGGGTACGGTATATGTTTGACTCGTGCGGGGGTTCAAAATGAAAATTCCCGAACACACGGTTTTTTTGTGCGCTCACCGTGCAGCGTCAACTGGCGTGCGTCATCTCCCTGTTTGTCGAAACACCAACTGGCTCACTGCCAAGCATCCTCAACTCCGTATGAACCTCGAGAATATGCCCGCTCCGCTGGCTCCCGAACAAGTCGACCCTTACATGGGCCGGGTTCTCGAAGCGGCTGTCTCGGGCAATCTGTCCATCATCCGCTGTCCGCCCGCACCGGAATAGCTCCAAGGGAGGCTTGACCATGGATCGCCGCTCCTTTCTTGCTGCCACGTTAGCTCCTCAGGCTGATATCACACAGTTCGGCGCGCAATCGGGCGCCAACAGCCGGACAGCCATTCAGCGCGCCATCGACGAAGCTTCTTCGCGGGGAGGGGTGTGGTGCGCATCCCGCCCGGGCATTTCATCACCGGCACGCTGCGCTTGAAGTCCGGCGTAGCGCTTTGGCTCGACCACGGCGCGGTCCTGGCCGGATCGTCGAACCCGCGAGACTACGAACCCCGCACACCGACCGACCGCCTGCCGCCCGATGGCTGGGCCTGTGCCCTCATCCTCGCGGAAGACGCCCGCCAAGTGGCCCTGCTGGGCCCTGGAACCATTACCGGAGCCGGCTTTGAAAGGCCTCGTGCGCAGGGGCAGGCCCGCGAGCCTTTCCGCCCGCGCCTGATCAGCTTCGAGCGCTGCCAGGGGTGCGTGTCGAGGGACTCCTGCTGCGCGACGCTGACCGCTGGACGCTACACTTCTACGATTGCGACATCGTCCACGCCCGGTCGCTCGTGATCCGCGCCCCTTACAACCACTACAACACCGACGGCATCGATGTGGACGGCTGCCGTAACGTTGTAATCTCGGACTGCGACATCCTCGCCGGCGATGATTGCATCGTTCTCAAGACGACCGAATACCTCGGTCCGCCCAAGCCTTGTCGCGATGTCACCGTGGCCAACTGCATCTTGTCCACCCGCGCCAGCGCCTTGAAAATCGGCACCGAGACTTTCGCTCCATTCGACAACATCGTGTTTTCGAACTGCAGCGTCTATGGCGAGGGCGACTTCCGCCCCGACGCCGTTTGCCTGGAAGCGGTGGATGGGGCGGAGGTGCGCAACGTGGCGGTCTCCAATATCACCATGCGGCACATCCGCACGCCAATCTTCATTCGCGCCGGGGCCCGGCGCGCGCCCAGCTTGGTGGAGAATGTCGTCATCAGCAACATTGCGGCGCGCGATGCCGCGGTGACCTCCTCGATGACAGGTGTCCCCGGCCACCCCATCCGCGGCGTTACGCTCACCGGGATGCGCTGCCTGTCGCTGGGCGGTGGCACGGAGGAGCAGGCCCGGCGAACCATCCCGGAAAACGAAGCCGCTTACCCGAAAGGGGACATGTTTGGCGTGCTGCCGAGCTTCGGCCTTTACGTGCGCCACGCGATCGATGTCCGGTTGCACAACCTCAGCCTCTCCTACGAAAAACCTGACGCNCGTCCCGCGTTGATCGCCGACCGCGTNGCCGAACTGGACGTGGACGGGCTCGCGGCCCCTGGACCGATCTGGCTTCACGATGTGGTTGGTGCGTCGATTCGGAACAGCCAATCTCNGGTGCGGATTAGCGGCGAGGATTCCCGTAGAAGCCGTAGGAAGTAGCGTGTGATTTGTTCCCACTGGGCGCAGCAGCGCCGGACAGCGGAGAGACGGTTCTACGTCTGCCTTATTCGCTTTTTGCGGGGACGTCTCGCCTTTCAGCTCGCATCCTGGTAGCGCGACAGAATCCCAGTTTCCGCCTGTGCGGGCTGTTTCGCTGGTAACACCCCGCCACCTTTAAGCCTGTTGCGGAATGCCGGACAGCGTCATCCGCCCAGTGTCCAATCAGGTTGCGGGCAAGCTCCGGCGTCAGTTGGTCGAGCAGCGCGCTCGAATGCTGGGCCCTCAGAATCAGGATACAGTCGCGAAAGCCAACCTTTCTCCACCCCTCGGCATCCAGTGACCCGCCGGATAGCTCCAGCCCGATCGGCGGCCATTACTCGGACCGACTCGAGGCCTCACCCAGGCTCCGATACAGATCTGACGCGCAGGGGACCGCGCACATGGGACATGGGAAAGAGCGTCAGCGGGAGCAACTCTTCACCATAGGAGCTTCAGTCCAAACTGTAACTGCCGGGCAAACGTGTTCGTGGAGGTGATCACGCCGAAGTTCGCGCTGCCGAAGGTGGTTCCCGGCGAAGAATATTCGGGGTGATTTAAGGCATTGAAGGCTTCCGCCCGGAACTGCAACTTGAGCTTTTCGGTGATTCCGGTGTTCTTGTAAATCGAAATGTCCCAATTGTTCTTGCCCGGAGAGCGCACGTCCGGAAGACGGGATAGGCCCACGTATTCGAGCGTCTCCCGCTGCCGGAANGCGGTGGTGTCGAACCAGCGGTTCACCGATCGTCCGGAAGTGAGCTTGGCGCTGCGCCCCAGGCTTTCGGCGCCGCTGATGTCCAAAGGAATGCCGCTCTGTGCGGCATAGATGAGGTTGAGCTGATAACCTTCGATTAGCTTTCCCCTCACGCCGCGCAGCGCCCCTAGGTATCTCCTTCCCCGCCCGAGCGGCAGCTCGTAGACTCCACTGGCGACGAAGCGGTGTGGAACGTCAAAGCTTGCCAAGCGTTTGTACAGGACGGTGTCTTGCGGATTGAGGTAGCCAACCTGGTCGATCTGCTTGGCGAAAGCATAGGAGGTTTGGAACGAGACGCCGTTGGAAAAGCGTTTGTTCAATTTCGCCTGCAAGGCGTCATAGCGGCTTTTGGCGAGGCTCTCGTCCTGAGCCGTCAAGCCGGCAAAGTGCGGATAGGCACGGACAAGCTGGGCGCGCGTGATGGTGGCCGAAGACAGAGGTCCGGTGGCGACCACACCGCGGAACGGATTGGGAAAAACGTCGTTCAAAACGTTCCGCCCGGTGGCGATGTAGGTCTGCCGGGCTGCGTCGTAAATGGGTTTGGGAACGAAGTTCAGGTCACGTCCCATGGGCACTTGGCCGCTGGTGGACCCTACGTATGCGAGGTCGAATAAGAAGTTCTGCCGGATTTGCCGCTGGATGCTGAACTGATACTGCCAGCTCGTGGGGTTTTTGCGATAGGGGTTCACATAGGAGATGCTCTGGCCAATGAACGTTAGCAAACCAAGCGAGGCGCCGGGCGGCGGTTGAATGCCTTCGGGGAAGGGATTGGACAAGACATTAGCGGGCGTCAGCCCTCCATCCGTCGAGGTGATCATGGTGGTCGTGTTGGAGAACCCCTGGCGCACTTCCGAGTACTGCGTAGTAGCGCCGAAAAATCGACCGATGCCGCCGCGCAGTACAGTCTTCGGCGTGAGCGCAAAAGCTGCGCCCAGCCGCGGCGCAACGTTGTCCTTATCGAGTTCGGTGAGCGCCCGCGGCACGCCGCCCACGCCCGCAAACAGTAGACCGCCGCGCAGGTTGAACGCTGAAACGGGCACTTCGGGAATCGGACTGCGCGCGTAGTTAGCCTTCACGGCGGCGTTGATCGGCGAGTCGACGCTGAAGTCATAGCCGCGGTTGAGCCTGTTGTACCGCTCCACATATGGCCCTTCGATCTCATAACGCAAGCCGACGTTTACCGTCAGGCGGCTGGTCAGACGCACGTCATCCTGGAAGTAAGCGCCGTAGTAAGTGCTCGAATCAGCCGGCGCAGCGTTGTAGTTCACGGTGCCGGACGCAGTCGCTCCCAGGAAGAACGACGCCAGTCCGCTGCCCGCCGTCACGCTGGCGGCTTGCGGATTGGGTCCGCGGGTAAAAGTTGAGTTGAACGAGTAAGCGCCAACCGCCGCAGCGGCGATGGATGCCGAATTGGAATGAAACAACCGCCCTTCGGCCCCAAAGCGGAATGAATGTCGGCCTTTCACTTTCGTCACGCCCCCGCGGAGCGTGTGCGTATCCTCCGCTCCCACGCTGCGTTTGGCGGACGTGCTTATGCCGGTATAGCCTGCTATGGAAATGGAGGGAATCGCCTGTACGTCGAACTGGGAGATGAGGGACGCCGGGAATCCCAACGCCTTCATATCACGGCCAAGATTGTCTGAGGCTTGCTCCGTCAAATAACGCGTGAAACCGTACCGCAGATTGAGCACCGTGGTGGGGTTCAAGGTAATGGTATCGTCTAGAGCTGCGCCCGGAGTGTTGCGGTCCTCATGGTCGCCGGTAACCTCATTTTTGAACGCGCCCTGACGCCCCACCCGGAAGTGCCGCCAGGAGTAACGGCCGAACATCGCGTGGCGGTCTGAGAACCGGTGGTCGATGCGGACCACATAACCGTTGTCCAGAACCGGGTCCTTAAACGAACGGAGGTAGTTGTTCGCTTCCGTCACCGCATCGCCCGGCGCATTGGGCGCGGGGAACAAATTGATCAAGTTGCGAGCCACCGGATCGAATCGTCCCGATGGGATGGCGTTGGCCGGAAACGGATCGCGGATATACGCAGCGCCTTGCAGGCGTGTGGTCGCGGGATCGTAAATCGTGATTCGCTGGCTGGTTGTACCAACCCGTACGCTGGTCTGGGAAAAGTCGCCGCGGCGCTGTAAATCGGTCGGCACCGTCGAGACAAACGCCCGCGGCACGCCCTCGCGCGACCCTTCGTAGTTGGCGAAAAAGAACGTCCGGTTGCGCCCTTTGTACACCTTAGGCAGGTAGACTGGCCCGCCAACGGAAAAGCCAAACTGGTTATAGCCGAACTGGGGAATCGAGGTGGCGAAGGGATCGCGCGCGTTGAAAGCAGAATTCCGCACGAACTCGAACGCCGCCCCGTGCAGTTCGTTGGTTCCGGAACGGATGGTGGCGTTGATGACCGCGCCTCGGAAACGCCCGTATTCGGCGTCAAACGCATTGGTTTGAACTTTGAACTCCTGGGTGGCGTCCACCGAGGGCACGTACTGAATGAGCCCATCCGAGCCCGTATTAGGAACGCCGTCCAGAAGCGACTCGGTGTTGCGTTCCGCAGCGCCTGACACCGCTATGGACGATATGCCGTTGTTGGCCGTAGGACGCAAGAATGTCGAAGCCTGCCCGCGAGCGGTGAACAGGACGCCTGGGGTGAGCGCCGCCAAAGCGTATGCGTTGCGCCCGTTCAAGGGCATGTCCACCACGGTGCGTCCGGTGATGACGTCGCCGCGAGATGCGGTGGCGGTTTCCACTTGCATCACATCGCTCGTCACGGTGACCGCCGTGGTGATCTCGCCGGGCTCCAGTACTACGTCGATCACCGGCTTGTCCTGAATCTGAAGNGTGATGCCCTCACGCACATAGCGTTTGAAGCCGGGGCTTTCCACTTCCAGCCGATAGACGCCCGGCACGAGCGAAGGAATCACATAGTCGCCGGTCTCCGTCGATCGTGTGGTGGCTGAAGCCGAAGTTCCGGTTTGCGTGATGGTGATCTTGGCGCCAGGCACGACGGCGCCTGAAGAATCCGTGATCCGCCCGGTCACTGTCGCGCGAAAGTCCTGCCCGAAACACGCCANCGCCGCGCTCAGCAGCGCACCCACNATGAGCGACCGCTTTGTCAGTTTTGCTGTAAACATTTACATAACCTCCACACTCATGCTTTTGGCTCCAGGCTTTCAGCCTGGCGGCGGGCCGCAGCTCGCCCGCTCCATCAGTTGACAGGGGAAGACCCGCGATTCGATGCGGGCCTTGGGATCTTCCATGCGCTGAATCAGCATCTCCGCTAAGCTGGCGCCCAGTTTTTGCGGGAATACCGAGACGGTGGAAAGTGCGGGGCGCAAGATTTGGAACTCCTCTCGGTCGCCGAATCCCACCAAGCTCATCTCGGCCGGGATCCGCACACCCTGCTGCATGAGTTCCATCCAGACTCCGGCGGCGATCTCATCGTTTGCAGCCAGAATCGCGGTTGGGGGCCTGCTCAACCGCAGCAGTCTAGCCGCCGAAAGGCTACCATATTCTACGTTCGAAACGCGCCAATCCTCGCAAACTTCGAGCAGGCTACGCGCTTGGGAGGCCAGAGCGGTTCGAAACGCTTCCAACCGACGCCTGAACCAGGGCAGCGCCGCGTTACCCACAAAGGCGATGCGCCGGTGCCCCAACCGCGCCAAATACCGCGCCGCATCCGCTATGCCTCCTTGCTCGTCATAGTACACCGTGAACTGGCCGGTGCAGCGCGCCGGACCCACAAAGTTGTTGCCTGCCAGCACCCATGGAATCCGCGCCCGGTCCAGCGCCTCTAGCAAATTGGCAGAATGCTGCCCCACCAGAATCACGCCGTCAACCACGTTCCGTTCCGCCAGCACCCGCGGCAGAAGAAGCTGAGAGGCCTTGGTTTCGGCCGAATACCGAAAACTGGAGAACACGACGTCCAGTCCCCGCTCGTAGCAAACCCGCTCGCTGGCCACCAACAAGCGCATCTGCATCGAGTTCATCGCCTCCCGGTTGCCCAGAAGGAAGCTGATCGTATCCGACGAATTGCGCTTCAGACGTTTCCAATGCACGTTGGGGCGGTAGCCCAGCCGCTCCACCGCGCCCCGCACCTTACGCGCAGTCTCCTCGTCGAAATACCCCGACCCGTTGAGAACACGGGAGACTGTGGCAACGGACACCCCAGCCTCGCGAGCCACGTCTTTTATGGTCGGCAGCATATGATGTGGAAATGATTACATAACTTGGCCCCTGTGTCAATAGCAAGTGTTGCTTGCCCTCCCCCAGTTTTCGGGGCTTGCGCTTGGGCGGTCGAGGCGGTTGAGGCGCCCGCGCACCGGGAGGAGGCGGGGGATGACACGGGTTGGCTCGCGCTTGGGGGTGAACCGATCAACCAGGGGCCGGGGTCCGGGGTGGCGCAGATGGCCGTGGAGGTCAGCGGGCACTGCGCCGAGCGGTTCCTTGGCAGCGGAGGAACGAGCGACGCAGCGAGAGATGGGATTGCTGGCGCAGAGGGTAAANCTGGGGAGGGGTCAGGGCGAAAACACGGGGGGGCAGTGGGACCCCGCGCCTGCCCCTCAGACGGGTCACGATCTGCTGGAAGCGCCGGAGTGCGCGTTCGCGCCAACGCGCATCCGCGAGCAGGTAGAGAGCGATGGAAAGCACGCGGAGCACCCGGCGCGTGCCGTGGGCGCGGCGTTCGCCGCGGCGGCTTAAAATAGGCCCGAGCTCTCTCGGCCAGCGGATCTTGTCCCCGCAGCAGCGTCAGCAGATGGGCCAGCGTAAAGGCCATCAGCAGGCGCAACAACCGCGACGTGCGCTCCACCTCTAGGTGCAGACCGCGCAGGCCCAGGTGGCTCTTCCAATCCCGGAAGCAGTGCTCGATCTCGATGCGCTCGGCGTACAGCCGGATTACCCCCTCGGTGGGCAACCACGCTTCCGAGTCCGGCGCCAGGATCAAGAACCAGGCGTCCTGAAAGCCCGGGCCGCGGTAGACGCGTCCCCTTTGCCACGGATCAGATAAGGTTGCGGCCAGCGGTTCAGTTCCTTCATCAACTCCACGCGGGCGTACCCGCGATCAAAGACGAACAATGAGCGCGCGTGGGGCGGAGCCGCCTCCGCCACCCAGGCCAGCAGGTAGCGTTCGGCCAGATTCTGGGAGGCGGGTCGGAGGGTGGTCCAGGGATACTCGAACAGGAGATTACCCAGAATTTGGAAGCCGAGGAGGTCAACCGGTGAAGAATGAGTGCGTTAGGGACATTCAGTAATGGCGACGGGAGTTTCCGCGCTGGGCAGCACTGAGGGCGCTCGGCAGGACCGCCTGAGGCCCAATTGGAAGGTGCACGCAGCTCCCGTGTCACAGACCGATTCGCGCTTTTTCAACGAGATCCATCGTTTGTGGGTACGGCCTGGGCGGAACCATGCCGAGTGCCGCACTCGGGAAGCGGCGTTCTGTGGGCGGCGGACAGAGATGCAGCCCAAAAAGTGGGTTAACTCCTGCAATCGGCCTCGGCTTCAGAGCAGCATGGAGCCTGGGCCTCCCGGAGCCGCTGCTGGACGTGGCGGGAGAGGGGATAGACAAACACCAGCTTGCGGGCGGAGCCGTCGGCTTGGTGGTAGCAGTCCATCCGGCCTCGCCCTTGCGTTTGGCCCAGCGGGATCCAGTTGGCCGCCCGGTAGCAGGTCCTGGCGAAGCGCTGGCCGTCCACCAGGGTCTCCAGTAGCGCCTGGCAGCGACAGCGACGCCAGCCTTCGACCCGGAAGTTTAATAGTCGCCCGGCACGGTTTCCCGTTTGCCGAACCCATTTGAATTGTATACATTGCCGGTGTCTCTGCCCCGCCGCACAGGGCCGAAACACTGCGTGGTTGCCCTTGGGGAGCCATTCGTGATTGAGCCGGCTGCCACTTGGTAATCCCCTTGTCCCAGAGTGGGTGTGGACCGTCATCGGGCATCCCATTCCTGATGACTATCCCGGCAGTGGAGTCCCCACTTCGCCGGAGTCGCCCCCGAACCATTCAACCCTGACCCAGAGCAGCCGCGCCGAACCGCCGTCGAGCGGGGAGCTATCGCTCACTGGGGCAATGCAGGACAAACTCTGGCTCGTAATCGACCAGGTTCATTCCGGCGCACCATCGCGCCGGGCTCCTGCAAGCTCCTGTTCCCCGTTCGCGCCGACCGCCCGTTTCCCCGAAAACTATTAGTCTGCCCACCTGCTGCTGGGGAAGTCACCTTCCGCCTGCCGCCCCCATATTGGCGGACACTTGGGTCTACCGAGGATCTCATGACCCTGCCNCGCCACTCGGCTCGCCCTAAGCCAACCACGGGCCCATGGCGGGGCTCCCACTTGCCCTTCGGCGCCAAGCTCCACGGGCGGATGCACGCCAACTGTCCCCTTTCTGGTTGTGAGAATAGCAGCCGGAAGCAGTTAATGGAAATTAACCATCAAGCCACCTACAAAATCGCGAATTTTACGGGGATTCGGTGGTTAATTTCCGTTAACCACCATCAGTACTGATTTTCACAACCGCACTGATTATAACAACTTGCCGCCAAATTTCGCAGCCAAAACAGCATTTCGCGAGCGTGCGAACAATTGCTGCATACACACTTTGTAATGTCCACTACGCGCTACGAAAAATCAACAACTTAGATGCCGTTGTCGGACCGCATAGTGTGCANATACAGT
>JGI24721J44947_10004376_pt1 | contig 19654 bp, 25 predicted proteins | sample YelNatPaOPGAMG01_FD_44947 | JGI IMG/M metagenome (IMG submission 44947) | reverse complement strand
AGATGATTTTCATGGACAATAGGTACTTTTTTCATAGTATATACAAAGTATATCCTAATAATAAATTTTTCCATCAAATTACCATATTAATTATATCCAAACACCTAAATTTTAATCATTCAGAGATACTGTTATCATTTTTATAAAGGTTTGGCTGTGACATATTTATTGTATATATGGTTTAAGCAGGGTTCCAATCAATATCATACAGAAGTGGTTAAGCCATTCTTCAATTTTTATCACATTAATTTAAACAGACCTTACTGAAATGGATACCAGCCAGTCCATGAGCAGTATACAATAGAAAAAAGATATTCCTTTGAATAAATATCAATCTCGGAAGCCTCAAACAATAATTTCACAAGGTTCTTTAAAATTTTTAATTTGTTTATCCATAAAATATTGAAATAAAATTATATATATACCTGGCAAATGTCATATTATTGACCCATAATATTTAAATATTGAAAACTTATATGATATTTATATGGAAAAGATTGAATTAATGGATTTAAAAGAGATTTTAGAAAATGCAATAATATCAGAGGAATTAGCGGCTAATTTTTATCGAGATTTGTCCAGTCAGTTAGATGATGGATTATTAAAGGATAAATTATCATTCTTATCAAAACAGGAGGAGCAGCATAAGAAACTCCTTGAGGAAATTTTTGAAGATTTCTATCCTAATGAAAAAGTTGAAAAGCCTAAAAAAACAATAATTTTTGAATGTAGTTCATATACGGAAAAAATAGATTCATTAAAAACAATAATACAAGCTATTGAAATGGCAATGAATTGTGAAATAAGAGCAGAGAGTATTTATAAAATGTTAGTTAAGAAGGTAAGTAAAAGATATGCCAAAAATCTTTTCAAGTATCTTGCAGATATGGAGCATTCTCATTATTTATCATTAAAGTTAGAATACAAATATATGGAAAATATTGGTGAAATTAAAATATCTAAAAATACACAATATCCTTATTTTCTTATTTTTAAAAATCATTAATATTATAACCTGAACTCTTGGAATTTTAGGCATTGTTAGTTTTCAAAATTTTATTGAAAGTATTTGAAATAAAGAATGGTAATTTAATAGAAACATTTAATTTATGTGCTATTCCAGGCATACATGAGATCCTTTAGAAGAATTAAAATAATCAATGGAAGACAGTATATGTATAAAATAACCCCTCATTATGATAAGGAATCTAAGATCATAAGGCATAGATCTAGATATATTGGTCCAGTAAAGGATGGTAAGCTTGTGGAAAAGCCATCTCTCCCAAAGAATACTTCTTAATCTTCCGGATTTTTAATAACAAGGGCATTTATTTTCACATTTAATCCTGTCAGAATTTCTCCCACTTTTTTGAAATTTCTGTGATTATTTTTTTCTCGCTGGTTAATTCTACGATCATTATTTTTGATAATTCTATGAATAGATCTTTGATTGAATATTTCTTAGCAAGCCTGATTTTTCTCATCTCTTTCATCATGTTTAATTCTAAAATCAGAGAGAAAAATAACAAGGATATATAACCTGATAGTCCATGCCTATCATGTATTCTTATTGGAAGACTTTCCAGATAATCCATCATTATCTTGAACGACTTTTCTATCCTGTCCCTAGATCTGTACAAATCCAGGACTGTTAACTAGTCCATTTCTGTGTTCGTGAGCAGGATCATTTTTCCTTTCCTGTTTAGATATTGAGATATTGCATTCCTCCTCCTTTTTATTTCTTTTACTCTTCCGTTTTCTATCTTCATTTCAATGAATCTGTCAAAGCCTTTGTAATGTTCATCTATTATAGAAATTGCATCTGAATATCCTATGCCAGTGATCCTCGATTCCATTTCCATTTATTCAGATCCTCCATTACCATCCCTCCTTCTTTCAATATTTCGTGTATTTTATTATGTGAGATCTTTATACATANTTCCTTGATATGTTTCTCTATTGAAAGTGCTCTTCCAAAAATGTTCTTTTCTTATATCTTATATGAGCATTTTCATTTCCTAAGAAAATGGATCCTTCTTTCTTCATGGATTTTTCAATTCTATTTTTCCCTCTAACCTGTATTTTCTATAGATCATATTCACATATCTTGGGGTAATCATGATCCTTGCAATTTCTGAGAGACTTACTCTATTCTCTTTTTGTTTAATTATCCAGTTGATCTTTTTCTGCGTAAGTTTGGCCATTGAATGAATGGAATTGTCAGGATGTAAATAATATCCCTTATATATAGGAAATTATATCGAAATATTACCTTATCTTTATTTTTCTTTTGATTTCTTTGTTTAATCGCTTTATCATATTTGTCGATCTTATTATTTTCCTTATGGGCACTGGATATCTGTAATATGTTAGGAGAAAATCTAACCTATTTTCCATATTATAGATTGCCTTCAGATAAATATTGGAATGGATTAGAGAATATCTAAACACAAAACGTTAGGCATAGAGACCATAAGTTTGATTATAACAATGGGGATTTGTCTACAGGAAACATATCATTGCAGACCGTTTCAGATACATTGGCAAGGAATATTATAATCTTGATAAGACATTAATAATTGGTATGAATGATGAAAATTATCTGGAATATGAAAATTTAGAGGCCTTCAGAAAGTGAACATTATCCTTGAAGCCTAAGAACGTCAGGGATAAAAAATATCTAAAATGCCTTTGTAAAAAATTAAGAATAGGTTAAGGTAAGGCAAACAACTAACCTAAAAAACAAAATTGTTAGAAAATTATTTCAGATTTACAGATCTGTTAAAAAATAAAATATTACCATTTACATAAAAACATTAAAATTGTAAATTTTTTAGGTGTTATCTATATCATCTGTTAGAGATGGGGGCACTGGGATTTGAACCCAGATCCGCGGGTCACTCCTACTGGATCATTGCTCCAGTTAATCATCATTTTTTCAGTTGACCCTCTGGAGAATCATTTCCATAACTGGAGCCCGCTAGGATACCTGATTACCCCATGCCCCCATTACTTCCTATTGGCCCTTCTTTGCCTCATTAATCTCCTCATCCTCTTCTTTCTCCATTTCCATCGCATCTGTCCTCTCTTTTTCCATACCCTGGAGCTTCTCTTCATCCTAACACCTGTGAAATGGGAAAACTTGTTTAAGTTTATAATCTTTTCTTATTTAAATTTTATTGGTACATAACCCATCCTTGAAAGTTCCAGGATTGAAATATCGGACTTTAAAATCTTTACACCTTTAGATCTGAGATAACGATCAATTTTTTCATCCACTGAAATTGAGAATATTCTATGCCCTTGGATATAAGATACTCCATGGTATTAAATGCCTTTTGGTTAGAATCAATATTCTTAATTTCACTTACTATGAATATTGCAATACCAGCCTCATTTAAAATTTTATCCGCTATTATTGAGATGCTTTCCAAATATCTCAAATCCTGGACAATGAGCAAAATTTTTACCATACCTATTTAAATACCTTCTCCTCCTCAAGATGAAAATCGAGTGCGTCAAGTTCTACCTTTCTCTTTGTTTCCCAGTATTTTGGATCCCTTAGCTCTTTTAGAAATTCATGCTGAACTATCATCTTCATTACCTCATTTGTACCCGTCCATATCATGCCTAGCCTTGAATCCCTCAAAAGCCTCTCAACTGGGTATATTGTTGTATACCCTATACCACCCATCATCTGCATTGCATTGTTTACAACAGTCCACATGGCCTCCGTGGAGTTCATTTTTGCCATGGATATTAGCTTTCTTGCATAAGAAAGCGATACCTTATTATTCTCAAGAAGGTCTGCAGCCTTGCTTGCCATATAAACAAGGGAAGATGCCTGGGTGAGTAGTGTTATTGATTCTGCTATCTTAAAATTCATTGCCTCGTGCTCAACAAGTCTTTTACCAAAGGCCTCTCTTTTCATTGCATATTGCGTGGCTACCTCAAGGGCAGCCATTCCTACTCCAATTGCACCTGATGCAGTGGTAAGCCTTTCTGGGACCATCATAATGTTGAAAACATCGTAACCACCGTTAACTGTTCCTATAACATTATCTTCCTTTAACTCTACTTCCCTGAAGACTATCCTTGCTGTTCCTCCACCCCTATTACCCATAAGACCGTATACAGTTTCCACCTTAATTCCCGGCGTGTCCCTATCAACAACAAAGGCAGTAACCCCCTTTGTTATAGGCTTTGCATTAGGATCGGTTATTGCATAAGTAACAAAAAAATCGGCACCATTTCCACCAACAACAAACCTCTTCTGACCGTTTAGTATAAATTTCGAACCTTCCCTCCTTGCTGTTGTACGCATCATTCCAAAAAGGTCAGAGCCACCTGTGGGCTCTGTTATTGCCTCGGCACCATACCTCTCCCCTGATGTTATTCCCCTGAGGTATTTTTCCTTCTGTTCCCTATTACCAAACTTGTTTATTGGTTCACCAACTATAGATCCAAGTGAATACATACAACTTAAAGTAAAACCAAGATAGCCCATCTCCTCCACTGCAGCCATCTCACCCACCCAAGTACTTTTTCTCCCACCATATTCCGCCGGGAACCTTAAACCCGCTATCCTATTCTCAGTAATTATTTTTATAAACTCCCTGGGGAATGATATTCTCTCATTTTCTATATCTCTGATCATCTCATGGGGTATTTCCTTTACCACTCTCCTTACCTCATACTTTATTTTTTTCTCTTCATCAGTCAAAAGGATATCTTCCATATTTTAAGCAAGTAAAAACAATTATAAAAATTCATTTACCACTGATGCATTTTATTTTATATGAAAATTGCATTCAAAAATTGTAATGTTTATTCAAGCTTTATTCCCAAGGTGGTTCAACACTCAATTGTTATAGAGAATGGTAAAATAATCTCCTTCAATGAGGAGAGTGACGCCATAGATCTGAATGGGAAATATATCATACCAGCTTTTATAGACTCTCACCTCCACCTTGATGAAATAGGCCTTTATCTGAATTCCCTTGATCTCAGGGGTGTCAGATCAATAGATGAATTGAGGGAAAAATTAAGAGATTTTGCATCTAAAACAAAGGGGCCTATAATAGGACACGGCTGGGATCAGGAGCTTTTCAGGGAAAAAAGATGGCCAAAAAAGGAGGATGTTGATGATATTGTAGGGGAAAGGCCATTATTCCTTAGCAGGGTATGCCTCCACGCTGCTCTCGTTAATTCAAGATTCCTGGAGATAATGGGAAAAAATGGTGATGGATTAGTATTTGAGAACGAATTTGAGATATTTAGGAGAAAATTGATCTCTCTAATACCCAATGAATTAAAGTTAAAGTACATGGAGGATGCAATAAGATATGTGTTATCAAAGGGTATATGCACTGTAGGTTATGTTTCATGCAGCCTTGAGAATCTAAAGATAGTTGAAAATTTAATTTCTTCAAAAAAATATCCCCTGGATGTGAATGTTTACATAAATGCGGAAGATATTGAGAATTATGATAAAGGAAGTAGAATTGTTAAGGGTGTAAAGCTTTTTGTAGATGGGTCACTAGGGGCAAGGACTGCCCTTTTATCAGAAAAATATGAAGATAATGATACATATGGTGAACAGGTAACCTCCTTTGAGAAATTAAGGGAAATAATAGACAGGGCAAATAAGCTTGGACTTGATGTGGCAATACATGCAATAGGTGATAGGGCAATAGATATTGCATTGGATGCTTTGAGATATGCAGAGAATGGAAAAAGAATAGAGCACGCATCCGTGGTAAGGGATGATCAATTAAAAAAATTTAAGGGGATACATGCTGTGGTTCAGCCTCATTTCATAATATCAGATTTCTGGGCGGTTAAGAGGGTAGGTATAAAAAGGGCCAGGTATGTTTATAGATTTAAGGATTTGATGAAGGAAACAAACGTTGCATTTTCCACAGATGCACCTGTTGAGCCTGTTGACCCTCTTTTGACAATTGACGCTGCAATAAACAGGGGTAAAAATGAGGGAATCGAGCTTTCTAAATATACAATGGACCAGGCCTTGACATATGAAGAGGCATACCATTGCTATACGGCAGGATCGGCAATGGCTTTGGGAATAAAAGGGGGTACGCTTTTGCCTGGAATGGATGCAAACTTCCTAATTCTGGACAGGGATCCCTTAAAAAATGATCCTAAGGAAATTATGATTCTAGAAATTTTTTGCAAAGGAAAAAAATTTTTTAATTATTAATTTAAAATCAATTTTATTTTATAATGATGCCAAAGATATTTCTTTAAATCCCTTAGATTTGCATCCTTTAAATAAAATAGCCTTTCCTCAGGTGAAGATAGACTGTTATATCCATAAAGTACAAAACCACTCTCCCCCTTTTCTAAATAACAGGGTCCACTTCTTCCCTTGACAATAAATAGATTTCTTAAATCCCTTTCTTCCCTTGAATTTCCCTAAAAAGTTTTTCATCTGGTTCTACAAAAATTTCAAGGTCATCCTCTTCTCCTTTATCACTGAATAAAAGGTATAAAATAGGGACTCTTCCCTTCTTAAGTTCATCCTTATTTATTTCCACAATTGCCATGTTAAACACCCACATTTATTAATACATTATATATATTTAAATTTTTCTAAAATATTTTCGATATAAACGATATGCTCGTCATCACGTCACTTTTAATGTTTATAAAACTAATATGACATAATAAAAAGTTTTATTTACTTCTCTATTAATTTTATATCTAACATGGGAACAATTAATAGAATATTAGGGGGAATTGAACTTAAAGTGAATAAGGTGATAGTTGATAAGGCAACAACCTTTGTAGATGGTGATGAGGGCCATACATACTATATTTTTGATGTCACATTAAAATATTACATAGTGGGTGAAATGCAAATTGAGATTAATGATTCAGAAGAAAATTTATTAAGAAGTCTTGGGATTAACAGCCTCGTTTTGGATGCGGAACATGGAAATTACCTGGGTGAAGAGATATATATAGACCCATATAGTTTTTATCTTGCAACATCCAATGGCACAGTTTCATCGAGACCATCAGGCCATATAATAAATGGTTTTGAGGGTGTTTATCTATCTCCAGACCAAACAGCTAGCGGTGAAATATCCTTCAAGGTACAAAATGATACAGAGATTTTAGCCCTTTATTACTACTATCATGGGAATAAATATTATGCACAAGAAATCCCAAAGCCATCGGCATGGGTCTCTTATCTAGATTTTTATCCAGGATTGAGAACAAACGTAGGAACTTTTGTGAAAATCAAAAACCCATCCAGTGGTTTCTACCGTTCAGGAGACATTGCCACAGTTGAAATTTTTGTGAAGAACACGGATAACTTTCACCTTCTTAGCTTAACAATAAAATCCATAGAGGTACCTTCCCCATTCACCATAGTATCTGTCTCTCCAAAACTTCCAATAAAATTATATTATAGGGAATGGGTGAACCTTTCATTGAATATAAAGGTTCCTGAAGAGAGTTATACTGGGAAATTTGTTATTACTGTAGTTTGTGATTAAATTTTAAAAAAATTTAAAGGGAAAATATTAAATCATTTTGTTGATTATTTCAATTATGAAACTTAAAAATAAGGTTTCTTTGATAACGGGTGCATCTAGGGGAATAGGAGAAAAGATAGCAATGAAATTTTCTTCTGAGGGCTCAAACATAATATTGAACTACAATAAAAGTGATGAAAGAGCTGGGGAGATATGTAGGAAAATCAGGGAAATTGGTGTAGAGTGCCTTCAATTCAAGGCTGATGTCTCAAAAATAAATGATGTTGATCAAATGGTTAAAAAATCACTTGAAGTTTTTAATAGGGTGGACATTCTTGTTAACAATGCAGGAATTATGGTCACTGGGACAAACAATCCCGCAGACCTTGAAAAAATGATGCGAGTGAATCTTTATTCCATGGTCTATACAATAGAGGCCTTGAGGGAAAATTTCATCAAAAATGGTGGGAAGATAATTAACATTGCAAGTGTTGCTGGTATTGTCACATCACTCGTTGGAACTACATACTATTCAATTACCAAGGGGGCAGTGATCACGCTGACAAGGAGGTACGCCTTTGATCTTGGAAGGTATAGGGTAAATGTAAATGCAATAGCTCCCGGATACATAGAAACAGACCTTACCAGATCAGGAAAAAGTGAAGAGGAATGGAGGAGTATTGTTAAGGAGATCTCCTCCAAGACAGCCCTGGGAAGGATAGGTAAGCCTGAGGATATTGCAAATGTAGCATCATTTCTTGCCTCTGAGGATTCAGATTTCATAACTGGTCAGATAATAGTAGTCGATGGTGGAAGGCAGGACTTCTTTACACATTCAATATAGTGCAATCCATTTTTTAATCTTAAAAAGATTTATTAACGATTATCCTTTTTAAAATTAATATGGAGGATAAGAGTGAGCTTATCATTGCACTTTTTAAGGAGATGATAGGCGAATTGAAAAGTAAGCTAAACGAGGATGAAATAAATAGGGATGAGATTTATTCATTATTAAGGACCTATGAAAAGAAATTGGGTCAGATTACAAAACCAAGAATGGATAAGAAACCCGATCTACTTTTAAATTTTGGTGAATCCTATATGGTTGATGAAGAAAAGCCCTCAATGGGTTTCTTTATTTTCAAGCAGGCACTAGATAGGGGTAGGGGGGGTATATGCATTACAAGGTCGCATCCAGAAAGTATTTCATTCTATAAATCTGCTGAGAATGTAAAGTTCATCTGGCTGACCAGTGTAACTTATATGAGTGGAAGGGTTTCAAGTATTCAACCCAATGAGCTAAGTTTGATTACCAATGCAATCAACTCATTTCTAAGGGAGGGGCAAAAGGGTATAGTTCTTTTCGATGGCATTGAACTATTGATTACAAACAACGGTTTTGATAATATAGCAAAGTCACTAACAACCATAAAGGATAATATAAGAATAAACAAGGGTATTATGATAATATCGATAAATTTGAAGACATTAAAAGAAGAGGAAAAGAATTTCCTTTTGAGGGAATTTAACCTGATACAGGTTCCTGCCCGGACTTAGGAAATACATCTATCCTTGCTGGTGTGGGAAGCTTCATCTTTGCCTTTTTTAGTGCCTCCTTTGCCTTATCTATGTTCTGTTGATCCACTGCAACTATTATTATTGTTTCCCCGCCTTCACCCTTGCTGCAGTGCCCACAGGCTTGCCGAAGGCCATGCTCATGCCACTTGATATTCTATCTGCACCTGCACCTGTTGCCATCTTATGCTCCCTTAGGACATGGTGAGGATAAACCCTTATTTTAAGGTAATAGTTGTTTCCTCCCAGTACTCCCATTAAATACTTGTTTGCGGCCACCCTTGCTGCCTCTAGGGCAGTATGCCTTATCTGGCAGTCCTCCTCAGCAACAAGGTGCAATACATATCCAAACCTATCCTTGTTGCTCAGATCACCATGCTCAAACTCATGTATCCTAGGCTGTGGTATTCCTGCTATGAACTCCTTTCTCGTATATGCGGGTCCCGTAATTCTCCTGTACATTCTCCCAGGTTTCCTTACCATTTTACTGCACCTTCCGGTTGATCACCTAAATCACTTTATATTTTTAAGCTTTTTTATGGTTTTTCAGCGGGTACGAAGTATAGAGCGGATGCATCTATCTTTTCAAGTGGAACATCTCTAAACTTCGGCTTTATTTTCATTCCTATCTTTATTTCATCCCTGCTTATATTTATCTCCCCTGGTTCATCCACAACAAGAATGCTTGTCAACTTTGAATATGAGTTATCGTAACCCTGAACGTCTATGTTAATAAGTGTAAAGGGTACCTTGTTAAGGAATGTCTCTCCTGCAAAGTATGCGGTAGTGAATGTGTATATCCTAATATCAGCATCCGTAAGATCCACCCACTCCGTTACCTCTGCCAGACATTCTGGGCAGTCGGCCCTAGGTGGAAGAAATAGAAGATCCTTCCCATTTCTATGCTTTTCCCTATTTCTGCATACCGTTCCCAATAGTTTTTTCTTGCTCAATCCAACAAAGAATGGTGATACCTCTCCATAAGAATGCTTGTAAAGAATTGAGTAAGGTATTTCGTTTACCAGAGGCTGCCTATTCTTTGAAACATACTTTTCTCCAACGGACAAAACTACCACCCCCTTCCTAAAACAAAAACTGTAACATCGCTTCCAGTCCCTGCATGGCTATGTGCCAGACCCCTTCTTGCATTTTTCACCTGAAGTTTATCACTGCCATAGAATTTTTCAATCTTTCCCTGGATCTGCCACATAACACTCACTGCCTGCATAATTCCTGTGGCACCCACCGCATGCATGCATCCAATCAGTCCACCTGATGGATTCACATGTATCCTGTTTGCAAGCTTAGGATTTATCTCCTTAAATACACCCTTTTCATCATCAAATGGTGCTGAATCTATTAGCTTCCCACCTTCACCATATCTGGCAAGGCCAAGGTCCTCATAGGTTTGAAGCTCGCTTGATGTATATGCATCGTGAAGTTCAACAACATCTATTTGCTCGAGAGGGTTTGTTATTCCTGCCATTTTATATGCCATCTTTGCTGCCTTTCTTCCAGCCCTGAATGAATGCAATCCAGGGTATACCATGTCCTCATACCATTCAGGTTTTTCATGGGGAAGTAATAAATCCTCCTTTATTAGGCCTCCAACTGTAGTAGGCCTGTCTGATGGCCTCATTGTATCTGTTCCATTGCCAACACCCTCTATGATGACTGGTTTATCTGTTAATTCCCTGGCTATTGATTCATCCGCAAGCAATGCAACCGCTGCACCATCGCTCATAAGACAGCAGTCAAGCCTTTTAAGTGGTGTTGCTATCTTTTCTGACTTAAGAACATCGTAAATTGTAATAAAACCGGATGTGCTCTTTGTTGCATATGGATTCTTTGCGTTAGTTTGTGCAAAAAAGTTATACTGTGCATTGTTTCTATTCTTTACTGCCACCTTTGCCATCTGTTTCTCTGTGATTCCAAATTCATACATGTATCTAGTTGCCATTGCTGCATAGTATGCGGTGTAGTATCCCCCCACAGGGAAATCGAAATCGGTATCGCTTGCCATTGCTATGAACTCGTTCCCCTTAGCTGTGGATACCTCTGACATCTTTTCGAAACCTATAACAAGAACAAGGCTGGCATCACCCGATTTAATCATCTCATAACCTGCCTTAAGGCCAAGACCTCCTGTTGCACCACCACCCTCAATCCTTGCACTCTGAATTGGGTTTAAACCAAGATAGTCCCTCACAATTGCACCAAATAGAAGCTGTCTCTCAAAATGGTCAGAGAAATAGCTCACTATTGTACCGTCTATCATCCTTTTTACGTCCAGAGGATCCATCTTTAGATCATTTTCAAAGAGTGCCATCCTTGTGGCTTCCATAATTAGCTCTTCCTGTGTAGAATCCCTCCTTGCCTTTGCAAACTGCGTCATTCCTCCAGCAATCATTGCCACTCTACCCATATTTTTATCACCTCCTAACTATTTCAAAAGCTCCCTCGCAATTATCATCTTTTGCACCTCGTTGGTCCCCTCACCAATCTCCATCAGTTTTGAATCCCTTAGGTATCTTTCAATGCCAAAATCCCTGAAATATCCATATCCGCCGTAGATCTGTATTGCCATCCTTGAAGCATCCATTGCCACCTGGCTTGCAAAGTATTTTGCCATAGATATCTCCTTTCTTGCATTCATTCCCCTATCGTATAGCTCTGCCGCATGCTCTATCAAGAGCCTTGCGGCCTGAACATTTGTTGCAATATCTGCAAGGTAAAACTGTATTCCCTGAAACTGTGATAATGTTGTTCCAAAGGCCTTTCTTTGTTTCGCATAATCAATGCTTAGGTTTAATGCTGCCTCTGCAAGACCTAAGGCAATTCCTGCTATTGCTATCCTTCCGCCTTCTAATATCTTCAATGCCTGTTTAAAGCCTTCACCCTCATTACCTATAAGATTCTCAGAAGGTACCTCAACATTATTGAAAACAATCTCTGCAGTATCACTACCCCTCACACCCATCTTGTTCATTATTTTATTCCTTTCAAGGCCAAGGGAATCACCATCAACAAGAAATGCATTTATTCCATTTTCACCCTTTGCCATAACCACTATATATTTTGCACTTGCACCATGTGTAATGAATATCTTTGATCCATTGATAAAATATCTATTTCCCTCCTTTCTGTATGTTGTTGACATATTTTTTGCATCTGTGCCAGAGGAGGGCTCTGTAAGTGCCCATGCAACTGGTCTTGAGTTTTTTAGTGTATAATCTATTACCATTTTTTTCATATGTTCGCTTCCAAAGAGAAAGACATGGTTAAGGCCAAGGCTGTTGTGTGCCTCCAAGCTAAGTGCAATTCCACCTGAGTATCTGCCAAATATCTCCAAAACCTTGGAATATGTTATTGTATCAAGACCTAGACCTCCATATTCCTGCGGTATAATCAATGAAAGAAGACCATGGTCCTTCATTTCCACATAAAGCTCCTCAGGTATATGGTCCTCTTCATCAACCTTTTTTGATATTGGCTCAACTTTTCTTTTTGCAAATTCCTCTATGTTTGAAAGTATTAGCCTTTTTTCTTCAGATAATTCATAAACCATTTTTATATTTCACCCCTACAAATAAGAAAAATTTTCTCCCAGTGAAATATGTTTTTGAGCATTATTTTAAGTAAATAGAATTTTGTATAAAATATTTTCATTTTCAAAATATTTTTATTCTATTTCATCTACCATAGTCTGTGTCAAATCCTGTATACCTTGGTAGGGTTAACATAGGCTGGTGCGATGAATGCAATGTACCTATACTAGGGGAAAGATGCGATAGGTGCGGATCTTCACCCAGGAAAGTGAGTGTAACACCACCAGGGGAGTTTAAATTNCCACTTCAGGGTGACTGGAATATCCTTGATATTGCTTTTTCTGATGTTTTGAAAANTAGATTTTCTGATGTATTTTCAAATTATCTTGTTCTTCTNAACAGGATCCCTGGCCCGGACAGAACAGAGGAGGTGATAGTGGGGGGNAATGTGATTGCAACTGTATTGCACGAGGATCTTTCGGTGAGGGTTTCGCTCAGGCCCGAGTTTTATTATTATGCATCGGAATATCTCAAGGACATATTCATTGTTGCTGACAACCTTGCAGCAAGATCAATAATAAATGGAAGCAATTTGATGGCCCCTGGGGTTAAAAGTATAGGTAGGGAAGTTAAAAAGGGCAACGACGTAATAATAATGGATGAGGAGGGAAAACCAATTGCCNTAGGCATTTCAAGGATAGATCTAAACAATTTTTTTGAGAGGGGCATGGCTGTTAAAATTAAATTCATATTTTCTGGGGATAATGTTAATAAAAAACATTCAAGCTTAAGGGAGGCAATTGAGGCAAATAGAAGTTATATGGAAAGAGAGGAGAATAGGGCAATTGAATTCCTTAAGAGGTTCAGGGAAAAAAATTTGCTCGTTTCATTCAGCGGTGGAAAGGATAGCCTTGTCTCATTGCACCTTTCAATGAGGGCAGGATTGAAATTCAAAACAGTTTTTCTAAACACGGGCCTTGAGTTTGATGAGACGATAGAATATGTAAAAAGAATCTCAGACCATTATTCCCTAGACCTTGACATAATTGATGCTGGTGATGCATTCTTTAAGCACCTTGAACACTTTGGTCCCCCTGGCAGGGATTATAGGTGGTGCTGCAAGGTTTGTAAGCTAGGTCCAACAACAAGGTACATAAAATCCTTGGGAAATGAGAAGATATACATGATAATAGGTCAGAGGGCCTATGAGAGCAGGTCAAGGGCATTATCAGGAAACATATGGGAAAATGAGTGGGTACCGAATCAGATAGGTATAAGTGCTATTCAAAAATGGAATTCTCTAATGGTTTGGCTCTACATATTCAGACATGATCTTGAATACAACAAGTGGTATGATAGGGGCCTATGGAGAATTGGATGTTTTATGTGCCCTTCCCAGGATCTTGCTGACCTTGAGATTGTTTCAAAATTCCCTGTATATGATAAATGGAGATCCTTTATTGATGAATATTCAAAAAAGAACAATCTAGGGGAGAAATGGGTGAGGTATGCGCTCTGGAGATGGAATAAAATACCAGATTACCTGAAGAAAAAATATAATGTTAATGACAAGGTGAGGGAATCACTAAAGCTTTACATAAAAGATGAGGGGAATAAATTAAAAATAGTACCGAATAAAAACATAGATATGAATAGGCTCAAAAACATGATGCACATTCTTCCAAGGGCTGCATTGAATGAGGATCTTGAGGTGCACAGGAACTTTATTGACAAGGCAATGCAGGTGATTTATCAATCTGAGGAGTGTGTGGGATGTGGTATTTGTACAGGAAGGTGCAACTACAATGCCCTTTATATCAATGAAGGAAGGGTTTGGGTGGATGAGGATAAATGCATAAGGTGTACAAAATGTCTAGGGCCATGCCCAGCTTATGTCTTCAGGTGATTCCAATGGACATGGATGATATTATAAAAAGGATTAAGAAGACAGTGGAGCCACATAGAATACCATTTGATGATCCATGGAAGGTACTAATTTCAACAGTGCTTTCACAGAGGACAAGGGATGAAACCACGGGTGAAATATCAAAAAGACTTTTTCAGAAATACCCTGACCTTGAAAAATTGTCGAAGGCAGAATTAAAGGACCTTGAAAATATATTAAGGCCTATTGGATTTTACAGGGAGAAGGCAAAAAGGATTAGGGATATTGCAAGAATATTGATAAGGGAATACAATGGAATTGTACCTGAAAATAAGGAGGAGCTTATGAAGCTTCCAGGGGTGGGAACAAAAACAGCGAACATTGTTTTGTCTGTTTGCTTCGGAAAAGACTACATAGCTGTTGACACGCATGTTCATAGGATATCAAACAGGCTTGGTCTTGTTAATACAAGGAGCCCAGAGGAGACAGAAAAGGAACTGATGAAGATAGTAGATAAAAAATACTGGAAGGAATTGAATTCACTGCTCGTAGAATTCGGTAAAAAAATATGCAGGCCGGTCAATCCAAGGTGTAATGAATGCCCCCTCAGGGATATATGCCCCTCTTCAAATTATGTAGCATAAAAATTGACAAAATACTTATATTAAATTTTAAAATATAAGAGAAAAAGGTGAAAATACAATGTATGTAATCCAGGAATCTAAATTAAAAAAGGGATTGCCAAAGGAGACACAATCTATTTGCCCTGTTTGTAAAAAGGTTATCCCTGCTACAATATATGAGGAGAATGGAAAGGTAATGTATAAAAAAACCTGTCCTGAACATGGTGAGTTCAAGGACATATATTTTGGGGATGTTGAAACATATCTAAGGTGAGAAATGGGCATTTGACGGTGTTGGTGTAAAGAATCCACAGATAAATGGAACAAACTGCCCTCTTGACTGCGGTCTTTGTGCCCTGCACTATAGCCATACATCCCTTGCAAACATTGACCTTACAAACAGGTGCAACCTGAAGTGCCCAATATGCTTTGCAAACGCTAATGCTGCTGGCTATGTTTATGAGCCAACATTTGAACAGGTAGTAAAGATGATGGAAACACTAAGAAATGAAAAGCCCGTACCGACACCTGCTGTACAGTTTGCAGGTGGCGAGCCAACAATATATCCATACTTCCTTGAGGTGGTTAAAAAGGCAAAGGAGCTAGGATTTGCACAGATACAGGTGGCAACAAACGGGGTAAGGATAGCACACGAGCCCGATTTTGCACAAAAGATGCTAGATGCAGGACTGCACACTGTCTATCTTCAATTTGATGGTTTCAAGGAAAGCACATATGTTAAGACTAGGGGGAGACCAGGTTTCCTTAAGGAGAAGCTACAGGCACTCGAATACCTGAGGCATACAAAGCCAAAACCACTTGCAACTGTTCTTGTGCCTGTGATAGTAAAGGGAGTAAACGATGATGAGGTGGGGAAGCTAATAGACTTTGGTCTAGAGAACCTGGATGTTGTAAGATCTGTAAACTTCCAGCCAGTATCCTTTGCTGGAAGGATACCACAGGATGAGCTCATAGTGGGAAGATATACTCAGGGTGATCTTATTAATGACCTTATAAAACAGACAAACTATTTTGAAAAGAGGGACTTTTTCCCTATACCAGTAGCTGCACTATTTTCAGAGCTTGCATCCCAGATATTCAAACAACCCTATGTTGCATTCACATCACATCCACATTGTGGAACTGCAACATATGTATTCAAGGACTATGATAGGAATAAGGTAATACCAATTACAAGATTTATTGATGTTGAGGGTCTACTGGAGGAACTCAGGCCAAAGATACTTGAGGCAAAGTTTGACAACAGGTCAAAGATATTCACTGTACCATACCTTTACAGGGTATTCAAGAAATATTATGATGAAACCCAGGCACCATCCCATTTCAAGATAAAGGAGATCCTAGACGTATTCAAGGAGGGTACAAAGGATTCCCTTGGAAAACTTCACTGGGATTCACTATTCATTGGAGCAATGCATTTCCAGGATGAATACAACTACGATCTTGAAAGACTTAAGAGGTGCGTGATACATTATGCTACTCCAGATGGAAGGATAATACCATTCTGTGCATACAACTCAGGACCTGTATATAGGACTGAGGTGGAGAAGAAGTTTTCAATGTCCCTTGAGGAGTACAGGAAAAGGTATGGAAATGCAGTAGGAACTGAAGGGGCGTGAATTAATGAAGGTGGATACATCAAAGTGCAATTACTGCGGTGCATGCGTTGGATCATGCCCGGTTAATTGCATATTCCTGGATGAGACAAGGATAGTTATTGATGAGAATTCATGTACAAAATGTGGCTTCTGCATAAGGGTATGCCCAATGGGGGCAATAAGTGCGGAGTGGTTTAAATGAGATATGAATATGATGTTCTTGTGATAGGCGCCGGACCAGGCGGCAGCATGGCTGCAAGGTATGCAGCAAGGAAGGGACTGAAGGTGCTGATGGTGGAGAAAAGGCCCGACATTGGATCTCCAGTGAGGTGCGGTGAGGGGATATCAAAGAGCTGGCTACCTGAGGTGGAGTTGGAGCCACAGCCAATCTGGGTTTCAAACGAGGTAGAGGGTGCGAGGATATTCCCACCAGATGAGAAAACATTCATAAAGCTCTCAGCAAACAAGGCTGGGAATGAGGTCGGTTACATAATAGAGAGGGATAAGTTTGATAAATACTTGGCAGCACTAGCCGCAAGAGAGGGTGCTGATATATGGGTAAAGAGCCCTGCAATATCCCTCATATTTGAGGATAAAAAGGTGGTGGGGGCAAGGATAAGGAGGCAGGGGGAGGTTGTTGATGTTTTTGCAAAGATAATCATAGGCGCAGACGGTTTTGAGAGCCAGGTGGGAAGATGGGCAAAGATAAACACAATGGTAAAGGACAGGGACATAGTATCATGCATAGAATATAGAATGGTGGGCATTGACATTGATAAAAATTTCACAGATTTCTATCTAGGAAGCTGTGCCCCGGGAGGCTATGTGTGGGTATTCCCTAAGGGGAAGGATGAGGCAAACGTTGGCATAGGCGTTGCATTAAACAAGCTAAAGAGAAGTGGAGAGGTAAAGAAATACCTTGACGATTTCATAGAAAGGCACCCTGGCCTGAAAAAGGGAAAGACAATAGAGATAATAACTGGTGCAGTTTCAACATGCCCTGTACCACAAAGCATAGTTACTGACAATGTAATGCTCGTTGGTGATGCCGCAAGGCTCATTGATCCAATAACTGGGGGCGGTGTGGCAAACGCATGCATATCCGGAAGGCTTGCAGGAGAGGCAGCATACGAGGCAATTAGGTCCAAAAATACAAGCAAGGAATTCCTGAAGGAGATATACGAAAAAAAGGTAAGGGAGAAGCTTGAAAGGAAGCACCTTAGGAACTGGTTTGCAAAGGAGAAACTATCAGTGCTCTCTGATGAAACACTTAACAAGCTCGTTGATGCAATTTCATCTGTGGAGCTAACATCAATCTCAGTAAAAAGCCTTCTAGACGCTGTTCAGAAAAAATATCCAGAGCTTGTAAAGGAATTTGAGGACCTAATCTAAAAAAGGTATTATATTACTTTTTTATATTCTTTTTTTAGCCGCGGTAGCCAAGCGGACTACGGCGCCAGCCTTGAGAGCTGGTTCCCGAAAGGGAGCGGGAGTTCAAATCTCCCCCGCGGCGCTCAAGATCTTTTTTAAAACTATGTATATTAATTAATTTTCATTGAAAAATATTTGCCTTAATTGCATCAATGGCAATTTTAAGATCCCTATATGATGACCTTTGGAAAAAACCAAAATCGAATATGTAGCCATCTATAAAATCTGGATGCGTTATGTCAAAGTAGTAGTTTATGAGACTGAATCCCTTGTTTTTATAATCATTGAATGGGTGGTTTATGAATTCATAGTAACCCCTTGAAATCTTGAATTTTGTTCCGATTGCATAGAATTTTGAATTCTTCTCCCTTGATGCAATGGCAAGTGAATATGTTCCAACTTTATTTACAAGCTCAAGATTTGGAAGAATTGCATCCATTCCAACAAGAACAATGGATTCTTCATCCAATGCATGGTAAACTGCAGCATCAAAATACATTTTAACCTTGAAGCCCTCATTGGATAGTTTTTCTGCAAATTTTGCACCCTCGTTCATTGGCCTTGATTCAAGTATGTTTATTTCATCTATCTTGTCTCTGTTTTCCTTTATAGCCTCCTCCACCAGTTTGCTCCAGCTTATGGTTACTATTTTTCTTCTATCAAATATATGGAATGAATTTTTTACAGAAAGACTGAAGGATTTATTCAGTTCATCAATTAGTTTCTTGAATTCATAATCATGTCTGAATTTTTTAATAATATCCAAAATGTTCATCAGTTGAACCATTTCGTATTTTTTCATTCTCAGGTATTCTATTTTATCTGATATATTTTCATTTTTTAAAAAACTTTCATAACATGCATTTAAAAGTTCAATTGTTAATGTTTCAGAGCCATGAACATTGTCATCGGCAATCTCTAATATATCCATAATAGAATTTATGGGGTTCTTATACAAAAATATTTTTTATTCAGGATTAATTGCTACTTTTCTTGGCATTCTTTGTGATTTTGCAATTATTAAAATGGAATCCCTAAAATCTTATCTCTAAATATTTTAGCGTAGTTACTTGCTATATCTCATCTGGCTTTCGTAACTTGCAAGTCTCATTTTTGAAACATGGTCAAAGCTCATCTGAAAGTGTATATAGATAAAACATTGAGATACTCTACAATATAGATCAGCCCCTCTCATATATCCTCTCGCTGCCATATTACTTAGTACTTCGGAATCTTGATTAATTATGCCTAAGGATGAACTTACAGACGAGCTGCCATACTACTTAGTACTTCGGAATCTCGGATGTTAATTTTGTTATAAATTTTTTACCATTGATCTCGTACTCCACCTCATCATAATTGTTTCTTCCATATGTCTGTATTATGAGATTTTCACTCCCCATCGATTTGCATATCATTAAATATATATTTAAAATTTTCTTGAAAGTTCAGAAATATTGAAATAATT
>JGI24721J44947_10004348_pt1 | contig 19701 bp, 18 predicted proteins | sample YelNatPaOPGAMG01_FD_44947 | JGI IMG/M metagenome (IMG submission 44947) | reverse complement strand
CTTCGCGTATCGTGTCTGCCTACGCAATTCGGGGAATCGGTCGTGCTCCGTGTCCTTGACCGTTCAGCAGTGAACCTTGACCTCGAAAAACTCGGCTTTCCAAAATACATTTACGACTACTGGTGCAAAGCGCTTGAGATGCCGAACGGCATTCTCATCGTTACAGGTCCCACAGGCTCCGGCAAAACAACAACCCTGTACTCCGGTCTTAGAAGAATAAACACGATCGATGTAAAAATTCTCACGGTTGAAGACCCTGTCGAGTACGATATCGAAGGAATCATGCAGGTTCCTGTAAACGAAGCCGTAGGAATGACATTTGCAAAGGCGCTCCGCGCGTTTTTGCGTCAGGACCCCGATATTATCATGGTTGGTGAAGTCCGCGACCTTGAAACTGCGCAGATTGCAATTCAGGCATCGCTAACAGGTCACCTTGTGTTAAGTACGCTGCACACTAACGACGCCCCTGGTGCAGTAACGCGTCTGATTGATATGGGTGTAGAACCATTCCTGATATCCTCCACACTGATGGCTGTGCTTGCGCAACGTCTCGTAAGGACAATCTGCAAACGGTGCAAGACCCCGTTTGAACCAACGGAAAACCAACTAGCCTTACTTAATCTTACACCGCATGATATCGGAGATAAGATGTTCTATTACGGACGCGGCTGTTCTGCTTGCAATGACACCGGCTACAAAGGGCGAAAAGGAATTTTTGAATTGCTTGTCGTAAGCGAACCAATCAGGGTGTTAATTAATGAACGTGCCCCCACAGCTGTACTGAAACAAAAAGCCATCGAATTAGGCATGGTAACCTTGCGCGAAGACGGGTTACGTAATATATTTGATGGAGAGACCACAATAGAAGAAGTTGTCAAATACACATAAAATTGTTTTATGCCAAAATTTAGCTACGTAGCGCTGGATTCCCATGGAAAAGAAACCAAGGGAACAATAGAAGTCGGGTCTCAGGCTGAGGCTATTACCCGCATTAAAGATATGGGGTTGCACCCCACAAAAGTGGTCGAATTAGATAAGGCAAAACCAAAGAAAGATACAAAACCAGCCGCCAAAGGAGATGATTCAAAAGCCCCGCAAAAGAAGGGGCTTAACATGAACATAAACCTCAACATCAAGATTCCCTTCCTTGGCGGCAAAGTTAAAGCAAAGGTACTGACAACCTTTACCAGACAGCTTGCAACACTCGTTGACGCGGGCTTGCCTCTTTTGCGCGGTCTTCGTGTGCTCGAAAAACAGGAAAGGAATCCAGTTCTCAAGAAGGTTATAAATGACCTCGCTGCGTCAATAGAATCAGGTAGTACATTTTCCGAAGCGCTTGCGCAACATCCCAAAATTTTCAACCGCCTATACGTGAACATGGTGCGCGCCGGTGAAGTCGGCGGCGTACTCGAAGTAGTTTTGAACCGCTTAGCCGAATTCATGGAAAAGGCGCAAAAAATTAAGGGCAAAGTCATCTCCGCCATGTTCTATCCGGTTGCCGTCATTACTGTTGCGGTTGGAATTCTTTCAGTCCTGATGGTTTATGTCGTCCCGAAATTCAAAGCAATCTTTACCGACTTGCTCGGTCCAGGCAAAGAACTACCGCAATTTACGCAGATAGTCCTTAGCATCAGCGATACAATTGCAAATCACTTTGTAGTAACGGTAATCTGTGTTGCTGCATTTATATCTGCTCTAAACATATTTATCCGCACAAAAGCCGGCAGAAGGATATTCGACCGGTTTAAACTTAACATGCCAATTATTGGTCCGGTTCTTAAAAAAGCTGCTATAGCTCGTCTTACAAGAACTCTTGGTACACTTATAAGCAGCGGTGTTCCCATTTTACAGGCTCTTACAATCGTAAAAGAAACATCAGGAAATGCAATTATTGCAGACGCAATCCACGCAGTCCATGAATCAGTTAAGGAAGGTGAGACAATCACTGCGCCTCTTGAAGCGTCAGGAATTTTCCCGCCAATGGTTATCAGTATGGTTGACGTCGGCGAACAAACCGGCGCGCTTCCAGAAATGTTAATGAAGATTGCCGATACATACGACGATGAGGTTGATAACGCTGTCTCGGCAATGACCTCGCTGCTCGAACCAATCATGATTATATTCCTTGCGGGCATCGTTGGCAGCATCGTAATTGCACTCTTCCTGCCCCTTATCACAATCATTGACCAACTTGGCGATTCCGGCAGCGGTCCGGGCGAAGATTAAAAGGCACGATTATGAAAAGAAGAACATTCCTGAAAACGGTTGGCACTGCGACAGGTCTGACCGCTATATTACGGTTCCCCTTCGTAAGAGAATCCTCTGCGGCTGAAACCAAAACCTCCGATCTGCCTTTGCCCAGGCGTGAACTCGGAAAAACCGGTTTAATAATCTCTACAGCTGGATTTTCCGGATTCGCACTAAACAAATACGAACAGGATGAATGCAACCGGGGGGTAAGAAGCGCTCTGGATAAAGGGGTAAATTACTTTGATGTTGCTCCTGCTTACGGCGAATCGGAAAATCGGATGGGCATTGCCCTCCAAGGCGTTGACCGCAGCAAATACTACCTTGCCTGCAAAACAAAAATGAGGGACGCAAAAGGCGCAATGGAAGAACTTGAGCGCTCTTTAAAAAGATTAAAAACAGATTACTTCGACGTCTATCAGCTTCATCATCTGAGAAGACCTGAAGAAGTTCAGCAGGCGTTAGGTCCCGGCGGGGCAATGGAAGCAATCCTTAAAGCAAAAGAACAAGGAAAAGTAAGGTTTATTGGCTTTTCAGCGCATACCCAGAAGGCAGCTCTTGAAGCGCTCAAATTGTTTAACTTCGACACTGTGATGTTCCCCATCAGTTTTGTGGAATATTATAAATTCGATTTCGGTAAATCTGTCCTTGAAGAAGCTGAAAAACGGGGCATCGGTGTCCTTGCTATAAAAGCAATGTCATGGGGTGGATGGAAAAGAGGCGAACAACAGACGCGGAAATGGTGGTACCGCTCAGCAGAGACTGTGGAAGAAGTCAACCTTGCTGTCCGTTTTGCGCTTTCGTTTGCGCCAGTGGCTGCTGTTTTCTCACCCGCATACCTTGATTTAATTGACAAGTGTATTGAAGCTGCAAAAATTTACCGTCCGCTCACTGATGCAGAAAGAGAAAAACTAAAAGAAATTGCTCAAACCCGAGATTCCCTGTTCAAACGCGAGGAGGATGCAGTCGCAGTCCTGAACCGTGATTACCCAGTCTTTGAGGATTCACCCTACGAATCGGAAAATTGGACAAAATATCACGTCTGAGATAAAATAGATTGAAACTTTGGAATTGAAAATCCGCTATACTATTAAGAGAAAGATTTGAGGGGAAAGGCTTATGTTTGTTGACAGGATGCAACGGCAGCGCTTCGAATTGAAGTACATTATTAACAATGAAGTGGCGCTGCAAATGAGGGATTTTGTTCAATGCTATCTCAACATCGATGAGTATAGCCTTGGACAACCTAATCTATCTTACCATGTCCATAGTATTTATCTTGATAATGATGAACTTCAGACCTACTGGGAAACAATAAACGGGAATAAAAACAGGTTTAAATTACGGTTGCGTTTTTACAGCACAAAGCCCGGCGCGCCAATTTTCTTTGAAATCAAGCGTCGCATGAATAACATAATCATGAAACAACGCGGGGGCGTTAAACAGGAATATGTCCATGGTTATTATCTGGACATCTTCCGGAACCTGAGCACCTTTCCTCTTTTTCTGAAAATGCATTTGTAGCGCTGCAAAACTTCTGCGAACTCATGACCAAAATCCAGGCACGTCCGCGCGTTCATATCCACTATCTTAGGGAAGCCTATGTCAGCGATAACGACGCCGTACGTGTAACTTTTGACCGGATGATAATATCTGAACCACACCTCGATTTGTCAGTAAAAACAGACATGGCAAATCCAAGGCTTTGTTACGCTGCCCTTGGTAAAGATTACGTGGTTCTCGAATTGAAATTTACAGACAGGTTTCCTAACTGGATGCGTGAACTCGTTAGGATTTATCATTGCATGCAACGTGGTGCGGCAAAATACTGCGCTTCTGTTCAGTCATGGGGAGAACACGCTCTGGAAGCAAAAGTACCTGTCGCTCAGGACGAAGAAAACTGGGTAGATGGAATGGCATAATCCGATTCAAGGTTGTTATCTTACGTAAGCCCAGTTAGTCCGGTACTTGTCCGTAACCGCCCACAGGTTCAATGGATAAACAGATCTTCCAGCCTTTAAAAACCGTACACTTCCATCAGCAAATGTAAAATTCGACCCGCCGCTTCCTGGTCTGCTCCCGTTATTATGACGGCTGTGTTCAACCTGATCTATATCGTTTCCGACGCCCTGAAAGAAATCCATGTGGACATGAGGCGATTCTGTGAGTTTTTCGCCAAAAAGAATCGTGTCTGAGGGATAGCGGATCGCAGTTTGTTTCATCCCTATGTACCATTGGTGAGCCTGAAACTGGGCATATTCCTGAGGTGTTAGATTTGCCTCGAACCAGTCGTTCCAGCCGTTAATTATATAACTGCGCGCCGCTAAATCCGCAGGGCTCATTCCAAATAAGCCAATTAACGCGCCAGTCAGAAGATTCGTCGCTATCGGCTGCACATCGTCAGAGGGACACTTAAGAAGTTTTATATCATGATAATAGGGAAGTAATCGGGTCATCCACAGCGGACTTGAACGTGGCGGGAACTGTCCATCGTTTTCATCACAATACATCACAGCCGCAAGTCCAAGCTGTCTCATATTGTTGGTACACGCAATCCGTTTGCCGCTTTCTTTGGCGCGTCCTAAGGCAGGCATCAGAAAAGATGCAAGAATGGCTATAATGGCTACGACAACTAATAACTCAATAAGGGTGAAACCACAAATAACACTCTTTAAAAGGCTTGTTACATTATAACTCTGAGAGCCGGGTTTCATAATCACATTTATTTATATTAAAAATTAACATAACCTTGCGCTTAACACAACACTAACACCTCAATCGTTCTATTCAATTAACACAAACGGATTGAATTTGTTTCAATAAAAGTGTATTTTATTTTAGAATTTTAATGATGAACGGGAAAACAATAGAAACTGAATTTGCGCCTGCCGAACGAGTCCCTTTGGAAATTGTTCATAGGCAATCTTCGATTGTAGAAGAAAACCCAATTATCCCGCAGATTTTAGAAAACACTTTAAATTTAATCCTGATTTTAAACGAAAACCGCCAGATTGTTTATACCACAGAAAATTTCCTGAAATATACAATCCATAAAGACGTTAAAAAAATTATCGGTTTCAGACCGGGCGAGGTGCTTGGATGTGTTCACTCTGCTAAAACTCCCGGCGGTTGTGGCACAACAAAGTTCTGCGCAGAGTGCGGGGCGGTAAAATCAATCCTAAATGCCATCAATGGTTTTAAAAACATCGAGGAATGCAGGATAATGAGGGTTATCGCAGGAATGCCGGAAGCCCTTGACCTGCTCGTCCACTCATCTCCTTTTGAATATAAAGGCGAAAAGTTCATACTTGTTTCCATTATAGATATTAGCCATCTGAAACGCAGAACAATATTGGAAAGAATTTTCTTTCATGATGTGCTTAATTCCGCAGGCGGTTTGCAGGCGTTGCTTGAACAATTAAGAGATGAATCTCCAGCTGAGCTTAGGGAAGATATTGAGGTAGCATTAAAAGCCGCTCATGAAATCATGGAGGAAATTAACGCCCAGCGCGAACTTGTACTAGCGGAAAATAATGAACTTAAAATAAGACCGTTCCCCATTTACACTCATGACATTATCAACCTCGCTTATTCCCAGATTAAATCTCATCATGTTGCGCGCAACAAGCATTTCAAAATTTCCGATGCCTCAGAGAACATCCTCATTGTCACTGACCCGGTTATCCTTAAAAGGGTACTGGTTAATCTCCTCAAAAACGCCTTTGAAGCCATTGGAAGCGGACACACTGTAACTGTAAAATCCACACGGAAAAACGGTGAAATTATTATATCAGTAAATAATCCCGGTGAAATGGCTCCGAAAGTCAAACTTCAGGTGTTCAACAGGTCTTTCTCCACAAAAGGAGAAGGACGCGGAATTGGGACATATTCAGTAAAACTTTTAACCGAAGGCTATCTCAAGGGAAGGGCATGGTTTGAATCGAATGAGTCAGAAGGAACTACATTCTTCATATCTNTTCCGGAACGTCTTGAAGAAGAGCAGTCAGAAGAGAGTCTTNGCGAATAATCGCCTTCCTTAACACTTTCCTATTCAAATATCTATGGAACATTTACATCGAGGCATTATAATGTTTCCGATTTTATCATAAGGCTTAACTCGGCTGATTTGGGTTTAGGTAAATTTTTTTTAAAAATGAAGATTCACGACTTACCCGAGCATGAACGACCGCGGGAATTGCTTATCAACCGGGGCGCTGATAATCTGAGCAATGTTCAGTTGCTTGCAATCATACTGCGAACTGGCACAAAAGGACATTCGGTTCTTTCCGTGGCAGAACAACTGTTATCGCGTTTCCAAAGTCTGAAGAGCCTCACCGATGCCCCGCTTGAAGAACTTATGGCAATCCCGGGCGTGGGACGCGACAAGGCAGTTACCCTAAAAGCAGCATTTACCCTCGCCAAAAGATTGGGAGACGAGACCCGGCGGGAAATGCCGCTATTAAATACTCCAGAAAGGGTTGTGGAAGCAATCCGTGACCAGTTCTTTGATATAAAAGTAGAAACATTTTGGGTCGTTCTGCTGAATTCGAAGATGAAACTTATCTCCTTCGAAAAAATCTCCGTAGGAACGCTTGACACAGTCGTCATGGATCCACGCGAGGTCTTTTTCCCCGCAATCCGACACAGGGCAGCTGCGGTCATTTTAGTCCATAACCATCCGAGTGGCGACCCTACCCCAAGCACTGCCGACATTGAGACAACCAAAAAACTCAAAAGCGCAGGCGATATTCTGAAAATTTCAGTTGTTGACCATATAATTATCGGCGAAAAAACAGACACAAGAAATCAGGATTTTATCTCTTTAAAAAGCGAGGGTTATTTCTGAATCGCTGTATGATGTTCAAAATATACTCTTAGAAATTCGCCAAGCGTTTTTGCCGCTTCGTACATTTTCTTGCTAAATTCATTTAACCTATGCATATATCCCGGCACAAATATTACTTTGATTACGCCAAGGGCAATATCAAGGGGTTTATTAAAATCCACAGGCATGGCAGTGGTTGCATCGTCAGATATTATACGGATTATTTTACACGGAATCCCCTTTTCACGGCATGCGTTAAAAATGACTTCTGATTCCATATCCACAACATCGGCACCAGTTTTTATAAAAGTTCGCGTTTCTCCTCAATAGATGTAATTACTTTCTCCGAACAATAAAATTTCGCTGCTATGGCGCCGGATTGTCTTAAAAAATCGTCGCTTTCATCAGATACGCGATAAACAATCGTCCCTGTCTGAAATCCGGGATTCAACCCACCGGCAAAACCGCTGTTAATCACGCAGTGCGGACGATATTTACCAAGGACTTTTTTAATACATTTTTCTGCCCGTTTTTTGCCGACACCGCTGAATATGACCTTTACACCCGGCGGTGGCTTAAAGTTCCTCGCCTCAAAACGCGTGGCAAAAATAACAATATGGTCTGAATTTTGCTCCATCTATCCGGGTCTTCAGAACCCGAGGTTTTTCAGAATCCGAAGTGTCGGCGCCGACTTGTTCAGGGTGTAAAAATGAAGTCCTGGCACGCCGTTTTTTAACAAATCTTCACACTGACAGGTGGCAAATTCAACCCCGAACTCTGTGGTGGCGTCGTCGTCTTCGCCGAATTTTTCCAAAGCCTCGCGCATCTTTTCAGGAATTGTGGCTCCGCATAATGCGGTAAACTTCTTAATCTGAGATGCGCTGGTTATTGGGATTATTCCGGGGATTATCGGGACATTTACCTGCCGTTTTAACAGGTAATCCCTCATTTCATAGTAAAATGCGTTATCGAAAAAGAGTTGCGTAATTACAAAATCTGCACCGCGTTCTATTTTGAATTTCAACCTGTCCCAGTCAACATACCTGCCTTCTTTGCAAGCGATATGACCCTCCGGGAAACCGGCAACGCCAATTGAAAAGCCCCCAACCTGTCTCAATAGGTCAACAAGTTCATAAGCAAACTCAAACCCGCCGGGAATTTTTCTGAATTCACCCACACCGCCAGGAGGATCACCACGAAGGGCAAGTATGTTTTTTATTCCGCGCCGTTTCGCCTCATCAATGATGACAAGTGTCTCATCTTTTGTTGCGTTGACACAGGTTAAATGAGCCATTGCCACGATACCATGGACAGATTGGATTTTATCAACCAGTTCAAGTGTTTTGCCTTTTGTACTCCCCCCTGCCCCGTATGTTACAGAACAAAAATCCGGTTTTGCCTGTTTTAGTGCCGGAATGGTTTTGGTTTCGAGGGTGTTTTCCCCTTCAAGCGTTTTGGGCGTAAAAAATTCAAATGATATGACAGGTCTTCCCTGCTCTTTCGCTTCCCTAAAAATATCTCTTATAAACCTCACGTTTTAGATTATTCACTATCCCGGAAAGATTTCAAGAATCCGGTGAAAATTTTGTAAGTAGTCGGAGATTTCAAAAACAAACTGTCGCAATTTATTTCAGAATTTTTACTGTTAAAAATCCTGCACATCTGATTTGCTAAATTAAATTAACCAGACACTAAGGACTTTACTTATATCATTTTTCTTAAGGCAAAACTCAATTCAAATTTTTCTATATTATCTCTTTTTCAATGAAATAGATATACCGCTGTTTCTGATACTTATAAAGATGGTCTCAAGTTGCGGATTCTTTGTTATCGCATCCACGTATCTCTGGTCAGCCTGTCCGCGATTCATATTATGCGCCACAATTAAACCGCCGGGCTTAACAAGCGGGAGAAGCTTATTTAAATAGTCAACATACCCATCTTTATCTGCGTCAAGGAAAAGGAAATCAATCGGCTCTTTTAAATCCAACACCTTTTGGTGAGCATCACCTTCAATAATCGTAACATATTTTTCCAATCCGGCGCGTTTGAAATTTTCTGTGGCTTTTGCCACCTTCTGCGGGTCAATATCGAACGTTGTCAAATGACCGCCGGTTTTCTGCAATCCAAGACAAATCCATATTCCCGAATATCCGATTGATGTGCCAATTTCGACTGCATTTTTGGCATTAATAGATTCCACAAGCAGCCGCAATAACCTGCCGTCATCACGTGGAACGCTGAGACTTCCGGCGCGCTGGTTCTTATCCATATCATCCAGCACATCAAGAACTTTCTTTTCGAAATCATCTTTGGGAAGCGGAACAGAAGAAAGTTCCTGAGCTGGATTTCTCGAAAAGTTAATGCCCGGACCACTTGGAGGACGGAACCCCTGAGCAGATTGAGGTCCGCCCTGCTGTTGCGCGTTAAGTCCAATCGTAAATGTTATTATCCCTACAACAAGGGATACGACAAATATTGAATCTTTTTTCATACCAAATATGACGGTTTAATTTATCTGAAAGTTACCAATTTAAATTTAATGATGCAAACAATTATTTAACCTGTTTCCTTTCCATAATAGTGCGGTTTGCCATCCTTAATTTATTCGAAAGGTCGATGGCAATGTTTCTCATAATAACCATACCAAGATTCGGTTCCCGTTGCATCAGACGAGTAAATTCATCACGTCTGACTATCAAAAGAATGCTGGGCTGTGTCGCCACTGCCATCGCTGTCCGCGGAGAACCATCGAGAAACGCCTGCTCGCCGAAAACCTGTCCTGTTTTAATAGAAGCAATCGGCTTCGTTTCCGCGGATAAACAAATATCAACCTGCCCGCGCATTACAACATACGCCTCTTCTCCGGGGGCTCCCTGTTTAAATATAATTTCTCCCGGACGATATAGTTTTTGTACAAAAACTTTACTGATTTTTCTTAACTCACCATCGCCAAGACCACGAAAAACCGGAAGTGTCCGCAACAGGTTAATAATTGCAACTCCGGTCTTCTGGTCGCGGAAATTGTCATCAATAATTTTTGCAATTCTAAATGTCTGTTCGCTGTGCTGATACTTCTCAGGCTCATAGTTCACATTTATCTTGACCATCTTTACAACATCGCTGACGTGTTCTCCCACTCTATAAAAACCGGGGAAATACGCGACCGGTGTGAACCCGATTTGTTCAGCGCATTTCAACAACATAGGTGAAATTGCAAGGATATCTATCTCTACATACGCAGCGCTGTATTTCTCCCTTGCCGTGTTGACCACCTTTTGCAGCAAAGCTCCTAAAGTTATATCGTCGTTGGAAAAACCATCTAATATTCTTATACATTTATCAATGTCATCATAAAAATAAGCAATTCCCGCTAAAACCTTTGTTTCACTGCCTTTAACTTCTCTCCCCAGATAAGCCCGTACAGGTGTATTAGATGACAATCTTAAAAAACCATGACCACGGTTAGCGCCTGTCGAAATTTCCGGTATCCAATTTTTGGTCATTGATTGCAATTTGAATATCTGAAATTCTTCACCTGTAGCCTCTACAATCTCATACTCCGTTTCTAATGGGTATCCGGCAATGTTATCCCTTATTAAAATCCGGTTAACAATCCCAAAATTTTCAAAAACAGCCATTGCAAGGGCGCCGACCTGCGATAGGGAACCTGAAACAACCATCCGTTGCCCAATAATATCAGGATTTTTTAAAACATAAAACAAGAACCCTTTGTGGGTATTTACCAAATGTTTGTTTGGCTGATAACCCACACATTTAAATCCACAATCTTCAAACAACCCTTGTTGTTCGGCGTCATAAACCGGCACACGGGTTACAACAAAATTTTTATTTTCCTTCGCAATTTCGCAAAGCTGGTGAATCAATCCCTTTGCAGAACCTTCCTGATAACTCTCCGGATGAAAAAGCGGTCTCGCAAGATTTATAACAGGGTTATTTGTAAATTCGTCGCAGGAAAGAAGTGTTATAGACGCGCGTATATCATCTCCNTTGACAACAAGCAGAGTCTGGTCGCCGGATGCAGGGTCTAATATTGAACTTACATAAACAGGATCGTAAATCTGTTTATAAGGATAGTCGTTACCATAACAAAGTTTAAACAACTCAACCCATTTCGGAGCATCAGAAGGTTGTGCAAGTCTTAATTCCACAATATTTAATGTGTTAAATTNACCTCTCTAAAATCTAATTTGGTGCCCGCGACAGGATTTGAACCTGCACGATGTTACTCACTAGAACCTGAATCTAGCGCGTCTGCCAATTCCGCCACGCGGGCACCCAAATCCCTATTCCAGCATATATTTTATATCAGTTTATATTCCAGTTCAAGATTTTTCAAGTCNCATTCCCGCCATTTTTCTATCCGTAAATTTTGACCTGTTTATTGCGCTTTTTAATCAAAAAATTTCAATTGAAATTAAACAGGACTCTTGACTAAAATGCCTTTTAAGTTTATTTAATTATTGCTACGTGCGAGCCAGTTTAGCTCAGCGGTAGAGCAACGGTTTTGTAAACCGTCGGTCCCCGGTTCAAATCCGGGAACTGGCTCCAGTTTTTTTACCCCTATTCATACAAATAATTCCCCTGAAAATTAAAGAATTCTCTCTTCTTAACAAACCTTCGAGAAACGGAATCAAAATCTCATTTCCGTTCTGTGGAAACACTGATTTCCGGATGACGGATTTTGCCACCAAGATATGCAGTGTAACCCGTCAGGGCTATCGCCGCAATACTGATAATTGCAATCACAACTGCAATTGCATTTTTAACAGGTTTTTGTCCCCAAAAAATAAAAATACAAACAAGTGATACAAGACCAAGAAATCCCGTCCCCCCCAACGCAATCATAGCCATTTCTTCATGCTGCTCCACTGGGTCGGTCGTCATGCCCGGCATCATTGCCTTCAAGACTTTTTCCGCGCCACCACCAGTTGTATAAGTAGGTACAAGAAGAATCGCGCTAATCACAAAAAAATAAAGCGCCGTCTTTTTTAAAACCTCATTTTTTAAAATCAACCCGACCAATATCAGGCATGTCCCACAGATAATACCCGCCAGCGGGATATGATTTATCATCAGATGATAATGTGCCGCATTCATATTAAGTAAGTTATATTTATGTTATTTATAAGTATCACTAAAATCTTAAAGTTCAAGAGCGACCCGCACAATTATCGCCCCCATAACATCACCTTGTTTGTATCTCACCGATTGGTCTTTGCTGATTTTATTATGGCAATCTGCGCATGAACTGTGTATCGCCTTTTCAGGATAAACGGCAGTAAAATACCACCTGCCCCCAAGCAGTTCTTCCCCGCAAACAGGTTCATCTGAAGATCGCAATAAAGATTCAAGCGCCCTTCTTTCGAATTCTGTTTCGGGCAAATTCCTTTCTGCCACAGGTTTTAACGAACGCAATACATACGAAAATTCAACTCCCCTGCTCGCAACTGCTTCGGCGTTTCTGCGAAAAACTGAGCATGGGTCAGGCAATTGATCAGATTTTTCCGCATGCATTTTCACATACACCTCGCGGTGACCATGGACTATTGTGTAGATTGCATCTGCCATGTGGCGTGGCTGTATTGTTACCTGCAATTTCTTTTTTGGCGCGGATTGTTGTTTTTGAGCAGAAAATAGAGCGACGCCTGCGAGAATAACCGCAATTACAATTCCGGATACTTTATAGAAACCAGACATGTTTTTCATAACTGTCTTAATTACTAATTTTTATGGCTTTACCGTCAACTATTTTCCACACCTGCGTCTTAGTTATCCTGTCGCCATTTTTATTAAAAACAAGTTCGCCTGTCCAACCTTTAACATCGTTCGGCGGAAAGTTTTTATGCGGATGCGTTAAATCGCATCTTTGCAGATGCTCTGCAAGCAGTATAACTGCATCATGAGCGAGGATTGAGATATAACTACGCCTCCCGTCTTTGAGTTCGTCCTGATGAATTTCTCCCGTATTACCGAAGGCATTATTCAACGGCGCCGTAGAAAAATAAATCTCATATCCCCACTCTTGGGAAGAAGCGAGAAAATCAGCCGTAAACAATTTTGAAGTTACGACTATAAAACCTCTGAATCCAATGGAATGCAATCCGCCAATCACCCGGACAGCGTCAGCATGCGGCAACCAGATGAACACACAGTCCGGTTTTTTGCTCAACAGGTTTTTGAACTCTTTCGTGTCAGGAAATTTTGCTGACTCAATATTCAAAATCCCACTAATTTTAAAAATAGTGTTTGTGGCAGCCTTCTGAATATCGCCTGCAATTTCACGCCCGGCGCGTCCATACGGCGCAAAGACCACAGTCTCTATGCTTCCGCCTTTTGCCGTCTTAAGGTAATTGCCAACTGCCGCGACTTCTTCCAACGTAGTCGGTGCAATCCGGATGCACCACGGAATCGTTGCCCCGGTAACCGATGTATCGCTGCAAAGTGTTACAGAAGGAATCCGCGTCCTCCCGGCAACCTGAAACATGAGATGTGATACAATTCCAGATGCCGGCGCAATTAAAGCAGATGCGTTCTCCTCAAAAAGCGCATCCACAGCGTCATCTGCTTCCTGTCCCCATTGGTTTTTATGCGACTTAAAAACCAATTCAAACTGCGTCTTACTGTTTTTGCTCAANTCAGCNANNGCAGCAGTNGCGCCGACGATGATATTTGTGTTTTCGACATCCTCGCCGGAAAGAAGCACACCTATCTTCAGCCCTCGTGGTTCCTGTGAAAGCAGAATATTAAATTGAAAAATCCAGATAAATAATACGTAAACTGCGTTTACATGTTTGCACTTGCTCACGCTAAATAAATGCCGGCTCATCTCTTATTGCGTCATCCCGGTATTGTTATTTGTCCCGGTATTATCCTTTGACGCTGTTTGCTGGCTGATTTTAACGGGCTTAAACTCCGGCAGATCACGGTAATGCCACTTCTTGTTTTTATACTCCGCCATGCCTATCGGGGCAATATTGTCCCAGCGACCATCAAAAATCATATGTCCTGTAACGCCATCCCATTCATCAAGGTTTGCAATATAATCCCTAATTCTGAACCTGTTCGGACCTGCCTTGTTAATTGCCTCTATCATCAACCGGGCTCCGTCGTAGCCGTACGCAGCATAAATGGAAGGTTTGTGTCCCCACCGTTTTTCAAATTTCTCAACAAATTCAAGCCACGGTTTATCTTTTCTTTCCGGGTCAAAAAAGTAAGTAATTGTCATACCTTCCGCATATTCACCTGCTGTATTTACAAATTCATCCTCCATCAATCTGTCGAAACCGAAAAACTGCGCCTTTATCCCAGCCTTGCGGAAAGTTGCCACAGCGTAGCCAATATCAGCTGGCTGCCCGTAGAATAACACTGCGTCGGGCTCAACAGATTTAATAGCGTTCAGCTGACTGGAAATATCTTTGTCGCCGGGTTTATAAAGAAGATGAGCCACAGGTGGATACCCCAATCTCCTTATATAATTAATGAAATGCATAACACCCACACGCCCCGGACGACTGCTTTCGCGATAAACAGCAATCCTCTTGCAGCCCCGTTCCCGCACAACTATATGAGCAAGTCTGAAACACTGCTGACGGTCATCCGGGAAAATCCGCATCAACCACGGAATCTGGGTCTCAGTCAAAGTCGGATCGGGGTCGGAAGTGTTTATAAGGAATGTTTCAATCTTCAGCGTAACCCGCAAAGCTACATGCGTTGCATCGCCATCAATTGTGCCTATATAACCAAGCACATCATTGTCTTTAAATTCAACGGCTATATTTGCCGCGCTTCCCCATTGAGGCGAATCCTCTCTTTCAATAATTTCAAAAGGCAGTTCGCCCGGCTTTCGGGACGCATTCGCCTCTTCAATAGCCAGTAAAACTCCCTTTTTTGTCCCTTGTCCACGCTTGCCTTCCGGACCATATTGAGGCGGTGTTAACAACCCGATTTTAAGGGATTTTAAATCTGTCGGATCAGGATAATCCCTGCCGGGTCCTCTGAAAGGCAGCCGTTTTGTCCAATATTTGAAAACCGGCTCCACCTCCCTGAACGGGATCATATCGTCCGGCGTATTTGCATAATATGGATACAATTCATCAACATAACCATTTGTTGACCCGGAATTACGGACTGCTGCCGGAGGTTTCTGCTCTTCGACCGGCTGCTGGTTATCCGGCTTATCCGCATAAGCCGCCAGCGCAGGCAGTGATGTCCAGACAATTAGCGCAGATAACAGGAACAACTTTATTGTCCTCATAGAAACCTCCTTTTACCTTGCGTCGGCAATCTTTGGTTGTTTTGGTCTCTTAGCAAAAATGCCATGGCTTAACCCGTTGGATGTGGCAAACCATGCCTCGTTTTCATCAGCCCAGATCCCAAGCACAAAACAATTTACAAGCGCTGTGGACATTGTTCGTTTTTCCACCGGCATCCCAGGACGATGAATTTCTATAATCCCCTCGCCCTTTTCCCCGACAAGATAATTAACCCAATAATTGCCATCAGTTACAGACGCCCCGATATCCATCCCAATCCAGCAATATTTACCTACAGGCCAGACAAATTGCGTGAAATTAGATGGCAGCGGTGTTTTTCCCTCAACCCATGTTTTCCAACTCTTGCCATCATACATTGCAAAACCAAAATATGTGCATTGCCACAATATTCCATCGTTGTATGTTAACCACGAGGTAATATCGTTTATCGGACCGTCATCAGGGACAAGATCGTAGTGAAAATCGCCGTCAGGGTCTCTGTATTCTTTAAACGTGCCGGCTTTTACATCGTGTTCAATGATACCTCCACCCCAAACCCCGATATAAGTTTTACCTTGTGTGGCTTTTATGGCATACGTCCACGGTTCATGCATTACAGTGTTGTTATGGTCATAAATTTTCCATGTCTTTTCCTTAGGATTATACATGCCTGCCCCAGCAGCGGTGGCAACCCAGACAATCCCATCGTAAACATCCACGCTGTAAACCACATTGTTAGGTAATCCACTATCGGTCTGGGTATAAACTGTAAATTTGCCGCCGCTATAATGGGTCAGTCCCCGCATCGTACCAATCCAGAGATCACCTGTCTTTTTATCCTCTGCAATAGAAAGGACAAGTTTATGACTTAGCCCATCTTCAGGACCGAACCGTTTGAACTTACCTGGTTCNTCCATAAGGACAAGCCCGTCCCATGTTCCCAACCACAACTTCCCNTCNCTNGCTTTATACACCGCATGAACTTTATGGGTAGGAATCCCATCCTTCATTCCATAATTCTCAAAACGTTCTATAATCGGGAAAGGCAGGTCATTACCAAAACCGGGAGCTACATTTTCCACTCCGTAAATGCAATGAAGGCTGCCTATGACCAACAACGTGGCAATTTTGGTTGTTAATTCTGTGGGCTTCATATTGTTTGAATATTGATATAAAATTAAAAATTTGTAAAGAGAGAAAATTATAAATTAAATCGAATTTTGAAACCGGTAAAAAATCCACACATCAATTACCCGCCCCATAGTATGAGACCACCAGGATTTGTAAAAAGGTTAATCATCCATTATTTCGGGTTTGTCTGGAACTGTTACAATATGTAATATCAAGATTTGTTATGGGCAAAATAAAAGCGGTAATCTTCGACATGGATGGCGTTCTGACAGACTCCGAACCACTTATTAACATGGCTGCAATAAAAATGTTCGAGGAATATGGCATAAAAGTAAAACCGGAAGATTTCCATCCGTTCATCGGCACTGGCGAAGAGCGCTACATTGGCGGCGTAGCCGAAAAATACAATGTCCCCCTCGACCTTAAAAAGGCAAAGAAACGAACCTACGAAATCTACCTCGAACTTGTCCCAAATCACCTCAATGCCTTTCCGGGCAGTGTTGAACTTGTTAAAACCTGTCGTCAGCATGGACTTAAGACCGCTCTGGCGTCGAGCGCAGACATCATAAAAATAAAAGCAAACATGGATAAAATCGGGCTACCAATCCACGAATGGGATTGCGTGGTTAGCGCTGAAGACGTCTCACGCCGCAAACCTGCGCCGGATATCTTTTTAAAAGCTGCTGAAAAACTGAACCTTAAGCCCGATGAATGCGTCGTCATCGAAGACGCCATCAACGGCATTCAGGCGGCAAAAGCGGCAGGTATGCCATGCATCGCCGTGGCGCATACATTCCCGCCGGAAAAACTTAAAGACGCAGATTTAGTGGTAAAAAGCATTGGCGAAATAAAGATTGAAGATATTACTGGGAAACTATCCCTTCTGCGTTAAAATTAAGCTGGACTATCTGAACACACCCCAATCTTTCTACAACGCAAAGTTCTCTATAATAATCACCGCAATTCCCATAATTGCCCCACCGGCAATTATCCCTGCGCATATCGGCTCCATATTCTGCACAAGCACCCGATCTGCCCATGTCTTTGTGTTCTCCCACTTCTGCTGAGCAAGCCAGAAAAAGAGCGACCCGAGAAACATTGCCAGACAGGTATTAAACGGTATCACAGTAGCAAGCCCGATTCCAACCCCCGAAAGCCAGAACCTTCCCTTTGTCCTGACTCGCACCGCCTCAAGCGCTATCCCCAGTAACCCGCCAATCAACACCGCCCATTGCGCCGAGACCGGCAATTTGCTTATCCCCTGCGTAAGAACCTCCGCAACCGCCTTCCATATCGTCGCCGCAGGCATTGGATATTGCTCGCTGATTAGATTTGCAGGTCCTTTGTGCAAAAAGACAAGATAAAACACCGGCACAGAAATCACCGCCCCTGCAATAATCCCAAGCACATGACCGATTGCCTGCTGACGCGGCTTGCCGCCAAGCATATATCCAGGCTTGATGTCCATCAGCAAGTTTGCCGCATTGCCAGCGACCTCCGCCGTGATTCCCGCAGTGGCAAGGTTCGTTGTTATGTTCCCCGGCGCAAGTATCCCGAAAAACAATTGTGTCAACTTCCCCATCGCGCCAATCGGCGTTATGGACGTCAGCGCCGTTGAATTGACCGCTATCAACGTAAATATGAAAATAAGCGGAAGCGCAATTATCCCCAAAATCACAGAAACACCGAAAAATTTATGCGCAAGATAAACCACAATCCCACCAACAACAGGTATCCCCACCACAAACACAGACAACGGCAACTCAATATCCTTTAGCACATCGTTCTGCTGCTCGCTCTTTTTGAACAGCCCCTTGAAAGCGCTCAGAAAAATCTGCGGCTTCGCAAAAAACGCAAACAGCGACGCCGTGGTCATCATCGCCACACCGCCCCACAACGCCCACATCGTGATGCTTTTAAACCCGTATTGAACCGTGCCGTCCGCAAGCGCCTTACCCACAATATCCCCTCTGTGAATCATAAGCGGCGCAATGATGCAGTAATTCAAAACTGCGCCAATAATTAACGACACCCCTGTTCTGATGCCCATCAGTCCCCCCGCCGCCATCATCACAATATCAGAATCAAGCCGGACTGTCAGCTGCCGCAAATCAATCCCACCAATCTTAAGCGCCGCAATTTTATAAACCCACTCGTCGAGATACTCAGGTATTGTCAGAAAACCGAGTTTGATTTTCTCCATAATGGGATGGCTGCTCATTATTTTCACCAGCGCGGAAAATGCACCGGTCGTAATCAGAATCTTTGCCTTCAACAGTCCCTCTGCGGCATCGCCAGAGTGCAACGCATCCATCACAACCCCTGCCGCTCTGCCTTCCGGGAACGGATGCTGCTCATCATTGATGAACCTCCGTTTCAGCGGAAACGCAAACAACACGCCAAGAATCGCAATTGAACTTATCCATACCATCGTCGTCAACATCGGCAACGGCTGGTTCGTAACGAGCATATACGCCGCAAGCGATGAAATCATCGGCGAAGTCATATACCCTGCGGCGGTTGCAATTGACTGCATACAATTATTTTCAAGCAACGTGAACTCGCGTCCCAGACCGATTGACGACAACAACTTGAACATCGCAAACGCAAGAATCACAGAAGTTATCCCAACCCCTAGCGTCCATCCTGTTTTTGCCCCGACGTACAGATTTGTCAGCGACAACACTCCGCCAAGCAACATCCCCGTCAGCGCCGAACGCACTGTCAGTTGCGGCATATCACCGCGCCACACATTCTCAAACCACCACCTGTCCTTCTGCTCAAGCGTCCACTCGCGGATTTGCTGTTCATTTAAAGATTTAATCGCCATCGGTTTATCCCGTTTTTACTGCGTTAAACAACTGCAAAAATCATATCNGNCTGATTACGTGATTTATTATTAAATTAAATTTAATCTAACAAAATCAAACATTTCTTTTAAAAAATTTTGATGGAATTAATTAGATAAAAAAATGCCNNAATCGAAGCTTACTCTGTTTTACCTCATAATGGTTTTCAGAACGAAAATATTAAGATTTTAAATTTAAACAGGATATTCAGGATAATTAGGATTAACAACAAGTCCTCTTAATTTTTAAAATTAAATTCTACACTTTTTGCTTATTCTGTTAATAATCCTTATTTATTAAATTTATTTGTTTGCGCCTTCCTCTGAGTTCCTCTGTGGTTAATATAGTTTTTCTAACATCAATACATTCAGAA
>JGI24721J44947_10004346_pt1 | contig 19704 bp, 19 predicted proteins | sample YelNatPaOPGAMG01_FD_44947 | JGI IMG/M metagenome (IMG submission 44947) | reverse complement strand
TTCACCCTCTTTATCATTAATCTCCCTCGCCAAATCCAGAGATTCTTTATAATGTCCGAGGGCTTGGTCTAAATTACCTTGATGAAAAAAGCAATTGCCAATAAGATTGAGAAGAGCAACTTTTTTATTGTCTTTAGCATCAGATAATAATCCTCGGAATGTATCAATTGCTGAATTCCAATTACATTCTTTCATCGCCTTAAGACCCTTATCAAAGGTAATTCTTTTTTCATCCGTAAGAGGTAATTTTTGCCAACCATCAAGATAGTTTTTAATATCTTTAACTTCTTCTATTATCCTATTGATTCCCACTTTAATTTCGGCAATTTCCTTTTCTTGCTCTTTTGCATGCGGGGGTCTTTTCTTCCAAAAATACCACGCAAAAAAGGCTGTTACGATAATCCCTATTATTCCAATAAGCATTAGCCAAATATTACTTAAATTCCTTCGTTGGTCAAGATAAATTGGGTTTAAATCCTTTTGGATGGAATTTCTGGTTTTTGAGTGGTGATTCGTTTTGAAACAGTTTTTCTACAATAAGAATGGGCTAAACGAAGAGATTGGGAAGAAGATGGGAAAAGAGGCTCGGGAAGAGACCGAAAATGGGCTCAGGTATGAGAGTTTGAGGGAGAAAGAAAAGGAGGGAAGGAAGAAGAAAGGAAAAGGGGAAGATAAAGAAAGATGGAAAGGGATAAGGAAAGAGAGAAGGAAAANGGCTTAAAGATGGGCTTAATAAGGGACCTGGTATATGGTAGGGGGAGCAAAGGGGGATAAAATTAAGAAAAAGGCTCTAAGTTATTGTAAGATAAGGACTTAGAGGAAAAAATCGGTGAGAAAAAATGTTAGTGTCACTAACATTTTTTGATGACCGAAGGGTTGCGAAAAAGAGGAGTTTGATATAAAATTGAGTATGAGAACGGAGAAAATCGGTCAGATTTTGAGAAGTTATAGAAAAGAGGCGGGTTTGACCCAAAAAGAGGTGGCGGATGCCTGCGGAAGGTCAAGGACAACGATCGCCCATCTTGAATACGGTCGATTAAAAGATATACCAATCTCTTTCCTCCTCTCTTATCTTCGGGCGGTTGGGGTTTCTTTTGGGGGTTTCTTCTCGCAACTGGATGAGATGGAATTGAAGGGATTACTGCCAGAAGAGATTGAGAGAAGGGATTTGCCAAAAAGGACAAAGAAGAAGTTAATCAAATATGCGATTGGGATTAAATATCAGAAGAGGGGAATAGTCTCTTTTCCGGAATATGTGAAGATTAAAATCTCTCGCCTCCTTTCCCAAAAATCAGCCGAAGGGAAAGAGAGATACCTATCTTTTGCCAAAGAATACTTTGAGGCACTAAAAAAGGGAAAGAGGTTAGAGCGGGTTTCGGAAAGATATCGGAAATTAGGGCTAAATCCAATCCTCTTATGGAAGATAAAGAAGATAGTAATCAGGGCTTTCCGGAGGGAGGAGAAGAGGGCAGAGAGGAAGGTTATTCCGGAAGAGAAGAAGAGGGAGATGTTAAAAGGCTATCTCCGATATCAGGAGGGTCAGGATAGAATAATTGAGAGGGTGAAGAAGTTGATATTTAATAAGAAAGGGATGACCCAGACCCATCTGACTGTTTATATCCAGTGTGCCAAATCTTTTTACCGGTTATTAAATAGATTGCGGAAGGCAAAAAGGGAAATTCCATTAAGCCTTGTTTCTAAGGAAGGGGAGATTTTATTTTCGGAGTTTAATCTGAAAGAGATTGACGAATGGCGGGAGAGGGTAATTAGGGAGGATAAGATAGTTGAGCGGGGAGTGTTAAATGAGGTAATAAAAATAGTTTTGGAAGAATTCGCCCGAATTTACTTAAACTCCGAAGAAAAATAACCTTTATCTCTTAAACCTTCGCCTTATTGCCAGAAGGAAAAGGGTGAGGACGATAATCCCTAAAAACCCTTCAATTATGGAGATTATTGTCGTTAGCAAAGGATTGGTTTGAGGTTGGATAATAAAGCGGAAATAACCAGGGATGAGATTAATAAAAGCAAAAGAAACAGCTAATAAAATTCGAATTTTTGAAATGGCAAATTTAGGTAAATAGAGAACATTATACCCGGAAAAATTAAATCCGGTGAAGAGATACAAAAAGGCACTACCGAGCCAGATTCCAATAAGCCAGCAGAACGCCCTGGCTGGTGATTCACCGTATTTACTCACCCAACCGTAAAGCCAATGGAGGATTTTAATAATTCCTTTTAGTCTTTTTTCTCTTATTCGCATTTCCTGGAGATAGAAGTCGCCGGCGTCTGGGTATTCACCCATTGCCTCATAAGCCAGCCTTATCTGGCGATAACACCTCTCAATCTCTTCTACTTTCTTTTCTTCACTCATTTCTTCAATCGGTTTGTAAACTATCTCCCATTTACTTCTTTCTTCTTCTTTCTCGGCTTTAATTTTTCTTTTGAATATATCATCCAGAATTATCTTTTCTTTTCCCCAATCCATCCGGATGAGGTAAATTCTTGGATGGACAATATGAAAGTTAGTATGAAGGAATGAAATTCCTGATGGGACAAAATCTTCTAATAATATGTGTCCATTCTCCCAGAATCTTAAATCTCGCAATAAGATAATTGGTGGGTCTGAATTCCCTTCTATCTGCTGAATTTCCCGGAGTCTCAGGAAAGAAAAGATTTCACATGAGGTAAAATCAAGCAGGTTAACTCTTGAACTACGAAAATCTGTCTTTTTAAGAAAGCGGGCGAAGGCAAAATCGGTATTCCCAGAAAATTGCGCCCAACTAAAATCGGCATTCCCCAGTAAATTGCGCCTCTCTAAAATCGGCATTCCCCCAAAATTTCGCCTCTCTAAAATTGGCATACCCAGAAAATTTCGCTCCACTAAAATAGGCATCTCCAGAAAATTGCGCCCAAATAAAATCGGCATCCCAAAATGGAAAATTATTAAAATTGTGCTCTCCATCCATCTCCGGGAATATAAATCCAGTAAACTTCCATCGTTTCCCTTTTTCAATTTTAGATTTATAATAACCAATTAAATCATCATCTTTTTCTTGAAAAATCCAAGCCTCTCTTCTATTCAGGAAATCTTTAATCTTTTCATCTTCGGTATTTTCCATCAGGGCAATCAGGTAACTGGCAAGGTGTTTCCAGAATCTCTCAGTTTCTTTCTTTTCTTTCGGTAAATGAAAGATGCAATATTCTTCCCCTTTTTCTGCATCAAAGGGACAGGAATAAATTCCCGGAATAAAATAACGACATTTTGCCATTCTCAATTGTATCCAAAATAAACCCCTCGGTCAATGTTGACTTTGAGAGAATCTCAATTATATTAGGTTATGGGTTTTATTTCGCTTTCGGAAAAGGGGTTCTGGATGAGTGCCGGAATCTTTCTTCTCCTGAACTTACTGAGCGGTTCCGGTGGAACGAATCCAAAGAAGAGGGAGGCGATGTTTTATAAAAAACTTCCGGGGAAAAAGGTCGCCTGCCAACTCTGCCCCCGATATTGTATCGTTGAACCAAATAAGAGGGGTTTCTGTCGGAACCGGGAGAACCAGGATGGCACCCTCTATTCAATTGTCTATTCCTACCCATGCTCAATAAATCGCGAGCCGATTGAAAAGGCACCTTTCTTCCATTTCCTGCCCGGAAGTTTGCGGCTCACCTTAGCCACCGTCAGTTGTAATCAGCGGTGTAAGTATTGCCAGAACTGGGAAATCTCCCAGAGGAGTTTAGAGGAAGTCCCAAGTTTCTATCTGCCCCCAGAAGAAGTCGTCAAGAAAGCCAAGGAATGGGGAGTTAAGATAATCTGCTTCACCTATACCGAGCCAATTGTCTTTTACGAATATATGTATGACATCGCTCAACTCGCAAGAAAGGAAGGAATAAAGTCGGTTGTTGTGACTGGTGGTTATATCAATGAAGCGCCTTTAAGGGAGTTATGCAAGGTAGTGGATGCGATTAAGGTTGACCTCAAAGGATTTAACGAGGATTTTTACGAAAAGACCTGCTCCTCAACCCTCCAGCCGGTGCTTGATGCTTTAAAGATAATTAAAGAGGAAGGGGTCTGGCTTGAGATTGTAAACCTAATTGTTCCTTCCTTAAACGACGACACAAACGAGATAAGGCGGATGTGCCAGTGGATAAAGGAAAATCTCGGGGATGAGGTTCCTTTACACTTCACCCGTTTCTTTCCCAATTATAAACTCCAGCAACTGCCACCAACACCAATTAAGACCTTAGAAACCGCTCACCGGATTGCTAAGGAATGCGGATTGAAGTATGTCTATTTGGGGAATTGCCCGGGACACAAATTGGAAAATACCTATTGCCCAAAATGCGGAACGCTCTTAATTAAAAGGCTTGGCATCGCAATGACCGAAAATCACATAAAAAATGGTAGATGTCCGAAGTGCGGTGAGAAAATCCCCGGTATCTTTTCCTTAAAATGAAGAGTAAGGTTTATTTTCTTCCGTTAACCAATGGCAAAAATCCCGATGCGGAGAATATAAAAAGATTTAACTCCTTTCTCAATGTTGTCTTTAAGGAGACAAAATTTCTCTCATCCCTTTCTTCCCGAAAAAGGATTGGGATAAAGGTCCATTTTGGCGAAGAAGGGAGAGAGAATTATCTGAAACCGGAATACGTGCGGGAGGTGTCCCTCTTTTTGGGTCAGGATGGACACCAGCCCTTTCTTCTGGAAAGTGCCACCCTTTATCAGGGGATGCGTCAGGAAGAGAAGACCCATTTTTTGGTCGCCCAAAAACACGGCTTCACCCTGAAAAAGGTTCTGGCACCAATCATCTTTGTTGATGGAAAAAAGGGCGAATCGTATTATGAGATAGGAGGGAAAAAGATTGGACAGAAACTACGACTGATTAAATTTTTAATCAATCTCGCCCATTTCAAGGGACATCTGGCAACAGGCTTTGGTGGGGCTCTGAAAAGTATCGGTATGGGACTGGCCGCTAAGGGAGGTAAATTAGAAATGCATTCGGTCTCAATCCCCTACATTGATGAAAGCAAATGCACCTTTTGCGGTAGTTGTGCGGAATACTGCCCCCGAGAAGCAATCCGCTTTCACCAAACCCGCTATCTCATCACCAATAATTGTGTCGGTTGCTGTGGGTGTTTAACGGTCTGTCCCAATTCCGCCATCAAGATTAAATGGAATACAACCTCAGAGGAGTTGCAGAGTAAGATTGCGGAGTTTGCCCATCTCATCCTGAAAGACCGCCATACCCTCCATTTCAATTTCTTGATTGATATCACACCAAATTGTGATTGTCTGCCCAAAACCGAAGAACCGATAATGCCGGATATTGGTATCCTTGCCTCTCTTGACCCGGTTGCCCTGGACCAGGCGAGTTATGATATGACCAAAGATAAAATTAAGGAAATTTATCCCAATCTCAACCCGGAGATTATCCTTCAGCAGGGTGAGGAGATGGGTATCGGGCAAAGGGAATACGAGTTGTATGAAGTTTGATATATCTCTCTCGATATTTTCTGGACCGATTGAACTCCTTCTCTACTTAGTGCGCAAGGAAGAGGTCTCAATCTTTGAAATTCCCATTGCCACCATTACCAACCAATTTCTCGATTTTCTCCGCAACCTCCAGGAAGAACCGAACTATTCTAACCTTTCCGATTTTCTGATTATGGCGGCGGTCTTAATCCGAATTAAACTCCGCAAACTCATTCCCACCGAGGAAGAAAAGCCCGAAGAGGCAACCGTTTCCATCTTTGAAATCTATGAGGAGTTTGAAAAGTATAAAAGATTTGCCTCCCTTCTCTCTTCCCTTGAGGAGGAACGTTCCTCCCTCTTCTCCCGACCGAGAACTCTGCCCGTTGAAGAAGAGGAGATGGACCTCTTTGACCTGATGAAGGTCTTTTATCAACTTCAGAAAAAGGGTGCGGAATCTCTCTTTCTTGAAAAACCAAACTTCCGATTGGAAGAACGAATCGCCCTGATTCGGGAAAGGATTCAGCAGATGCAGATGCCGGGCGAAGAGAATAAAGAGAAGCGATTCCTCACATTCTTCACCCTCCTTTCCGAAGCAAAGGATATAAAAGATGTTATCATCATCTTCTTCGCCCTCTTAGAATTAGCCTTTCTGGGCGAGGTGAAATTAATTCAGGAGCGAGAATTTGGCGACATCATCCTCATCCCCATTGCCCGGAGAAGTCAAAATGAGAATTGAGAAAACGGGATTCGGTTGGATTATAATTGATGGCAAACGGTATGATTCCGATGTAATCATCACCACCGAGGGAGAGATAAAAGACCGCTACCAAGACTTTTCCGGCTCCAGCCATTCGGTCAACAGAGAGGAAGCAGAAAAACTCCTGGCGGGTAATCCCGAAGTGATAATCTTCGGCACAGGCCAGAGTGGCATCCTTTCCTTGCCCCAGGAAACAAAAGATTACATCCGAGCGAAAGGGGTTGAGTTTATCTGCCAGCCAACGCCCATTGCCCTCAGGACTTTCAACCAGGAGAAGAGAAGGAAATCCGCCCTCTTTCACCTCACCTGTTAAAATATGATTGAAATCGGGTGCTGTGGCTTTCCGGTGAACCGAAGATTGTATTACCAGATATTCACCTGTTGCGAAATCCAGATTACCTTCTATACCTTTCCCAAAATCTCCCTCTTAGAGAAATGGCGGGAAGAGGCACCCAAGAATTTCTCATTTTTGATTAAGGCATCCCAGTTAATCACCCATCCCGCAAACTCACCCACTTACAAAAGATTTAACCCAACCTCCTTCCCCCTCACTTCCTATAACGAAAATAAGTTCGGCTTCTTCCAGAGGACAAAAGAGGTGATGACCGCCTGGGAAGAGGTGAGAAGAGAGGCGGAGGCATTGAAGGCAAAGGTTATCCTCTTCCAAACCCCACCTTCCTTTTCCGAAGAAAAGAGCCACTGGAAAAACCTCTACACCTTCTTTTCGGGAATTGACCGCTCGGGATTGCTCTTAGTCTGGGAGCCGAGAGGTAATTGGTCGGATGCGACATTAAGGGAAATCTCCAATGATTTGAAGTTAATCTTAGCATTTGACCCAATGGTCAGAATGCCAATCTCCGGTCTCTTCCAACAAAGGGGGAGAAATCCTTGCCGCTTTTACTTTCGCCTTCACGGAGGCAAGGGCTATCGCCACAAGTTTACCAATGAGGAATTGAGAGAGGTTGCCCAAAAGGCATCGTCTTTAAAAAACGGCTACATTCTCTTCAATAACATCGCAATGTTTGAAGATGCCAGAAGGATGAAGGAACTTTTCTGATGAATCAAGAGAAGATAAAGACTGAGATATTGAAATTAAAGAAGGAGAAATCGGCGGTGATTTTGGTCCATAATTATCAGCGACCGGAGATTTATGATGTGGCGGATTTTATCGGCGATTCCTTAGATTTATCCCTGCGGGCAAAAGAGACCGAAGCAAAAATCATCCTCTTCTGTGGTGTCCATTTTATGGCGGAGACCGCCAAAATCTTAAACCCAACCCGACTGGTTCTGATGCCGGAGATTACTGCTGGTTGTCCGATGGCGGATATGGTAACAAAAGAGAGCCTCTTAAAGAAGAAAGAGGAGATTGGCGATTGTTTAACGGTCGCTTATGTCAACACAACCGCCGAAGTGAAAGCGGAATCCGATATTACCTGCACCTCAGCGAATTGTGTGAAGGTTATCCAGTCCCTCCCGCCCGATAAAAAGATTCTCTTCGTTCCGGATAAAAACCTTGCTTATTATGTTGCCCGAGAGACAAAAAGGGAAGATATCATCCCCTGGGATGGTTTCTGTTATGTCCATGCCCTCTGGTTTGACCCCGAAGATATTGACCATGCCCGGATTAAATACCCAAAGGCAAAGGTCCTCTGCCATCCGGAATGCCGTCCCGAGGTTTTGGCAAAGGCGGATTTCGTTGCTTCAACCAGCGGTATGGTCCGTTTGAGTCGCGACCTGGAAGAGGTGGTTCTCGGCACCGAAGTGGGATTGGTCAACCGAGTAAAAAGGGAATACCCCGGAAAGAGATGTTACCCCTTAAAAGAAGGCGCCATCTGCGCCAATATGAAGAAGACGACCTTAGAGAAAGTCCTGATTGCCTTACAAGAAGAACGATACGAGATTGAGGTAGGAGAAGAGATACAAAGGAAAGCGCGAAAGGCACTGGAAAGGATGCTGGCGCTAAAATGAAATTCGCCATTGCCCAAATAAATCCCATCGTTGGTGATTTTGCCCATAATGAGAAAAAGATGCGGGAGATGATTCAATTGGCAAAAGAAGCGAGGGCGCAAATCATTGTCTTTCCGGAACTCACCCTCACCGGCTATCCGCCAAAAGATTTACTCTTCCGAGAGGACTTCATCGCCGAAAATCAGAAGGTTGCCCAGAAGATTGTTAAAGAAAGTAAAGGGATTGGTATTGTTTTCGGTTATGTGGAAAGGGAGAGAAATGGGAAAATCTTTCCCCTTCCGCTTTCCTCATTCCGCATCCCGAATCTTTTTAACTCTGCCCTTTTTGCTTATTCCGGGAGAATCATCGGAAAGATAAAAAAGATTCATCTCCCTTCTTATGATGTCTTTGACGAGAAGAGATATTTCCAACCCGGAAAAGAGGTTAAGGTGTTAAGATTTCAGGGAAGAAATATCGGGGTTAATATCTGCGAAGACATCTGGGTGGAAAATGGAGTTCTGGCCGAACAAAAAGAGAAGGGAGCAGAGATTATAATCAATATCTCCGCCTCCCCCTTTTATATCGGAAAATACGAACAGAGGAAGAGGATATTGAGGGAAAAGGCAAGGAAGAATCGGGTTTATCTCATCTATTGCAATCTGATTGGGGGTCAAGACGATTTGATATTTGATGGAGGGAGTTTTGCCTTTGCTCCGAATGGCGAGATAATCGCTGCCGGAAAAAGATTTGAGGAGGATTTAATCTTTTTTGAAATTGATGGCGAAGAGAAGGTGGGAAAAGAGAGGAGGTGGTCGGAGGAAGAAGAGGTAATCTCCGCGCTCTCTCTCGGACTCAAAGACTATTTAAGAAAGAACGGATTTTCCAAAGTCTGCCTGGGAATTTCTGGGGGGATTGATTCTGCCCTCACCGCTTCCCTTGCGGTTCGTGCCCTCGGTAATGAGAATGTCCTTGGAGTGATTATGCCCGGACCTTATACGTCAGAATCATCAATTCGGGATGCGGAGATGGTAATAAAAAATCTCTCTATCCCGTCTTTAAAGATTGACATCAATCAAATCTATAATGCCTATCTTAATACTTTAAGAAGATTTATCCCCCGAAAAAGGGGAAAAGAGGATGCCACCTGGGAAAATATTCAGGCGCGGATTCGAGGAAACATCTTAATGGCTCTCTCTAATCGTTTTGGCTATCTTGTCCTTTCCACGGGTAATAAATCGGAAATGGCGGTTGGTTATACAACCCTTTATGGGGATATGGCCGGTGGTTTGGCATTGATTGCGGATTTACCAAAAGGACTAATCTATAAGATTGCCCGGTATCTGAACGAAAATTCCGAAAGAGAGATTATCCCAAAACATATCCTAAAAAAACCACCATCCGCGGAATTGCGACCGAATCAGAGAGACGAAGAAGACCTTCTTCCCTATCCCATCCTTGACGCCATTCTCCATCTTTACATTGAAGAAAATCTCCCTCCAGCCTCAATTGTGAGAAAGGGATTTAAGAAGGAAGATGTGATAAGGGTTGTTCATTTAGTCAACCGGAATGAGTATAAAAGGCGCCAGGCACCCTTAGGTCTAAAGATTACTCAGAAGGCGTTTGGCTTCGGAAGGCGGATGCCAATCACCAACCGATTTATCTGAATCGGACGCCCTCTTTTAACTTTTATATCTTCTGGCTCCGTATTCAATTAGGTCTCGGAGCGCCTTGGGGTCTGAGGAATTAGCCAGAGCAGTTTCATAACTGATTTTACCCATCTTATACAACTCCGCTAAGTAGGCATCAAAGGAGATGCTTCCTTCTGCGCTTGAGGTTTGAATCGCCGAAGGTAAATGTTCAATCTTTTTCTCCCGGATCAGGTTCTTCACCGCTGGGGTTGCCATCATTATCTCAAAGGCAGCGATTCTCCCTTTCCCTTCCGCCCGGAGCAGGAGCCGCTGGGAAAAGACAGCAAGGAGGGAGATGGAAAATTGAATCCTTATCTGGTCCCTAATCTCCGGTGGGAAGATATCAATAAAACGCGTCACTGTTTCTGGGGCGTTGGTGGTATGAAGAGTGCCAATCACCAGATGTCCAGATTCCGCCGCCCAAACGGTTGCTTCCGCGGTTGCCAAATCCCTGATTTCCCCAACCAAAATCACATTGGGATTAGAGCGCAATCCCTTCATTATCGCTTCGCGGAAGGAAGAGACATCAGTTCCCACTTCTCTTTGAGTGATAATCCCTGCTTTATGCTCGTGAAGATATTCAATTGGGTCCTCAATTGTTAAGACGTGCCGGGGCGAATTGAGGATATAGTCAATAAAGGTTGCCTGGGTTGTTGTCTTACCCGAACCAGTTGGACCAGTGACCAGTATCAACCCGTGGGGTCGGTCTAAAAGAAATTTGACCTTAGGGATGAGGTGGGGTAGAAAACCGATCTCCTCAAAGGTCATAATCTTTCGGGGAATCAAGCGGAGGGCTAAGCCAAAGTATCCCTTCTGTTTGTAGATGGCAACTCGGAAGCGAGCGATGTTTTTATAATTGAAAGCAAAATCACCACCACCACCGTCTTCAATCTGAACCCGCAAATGTTTTGCCTGCCGCGAAACAATGTCCTTAAAACGTGAAGTTACCTCAGGAGTTAATACCGGCGCCCCATTAACTGGATAAAGTTTTCCATCAATCCTTAAAGTTGGTGGGCGTCCAACAGTTAAATGGAGGTCCGAGGCATTGGCTTCAATACACCTTTCTAAAAGTGAATTTAAATACTCTTCTTCACTCATAGTGCACCTATTACCTTATACTCAATACCTAATTTTAACCAATTTTTCCTAAAAGTCAAGGGGTGAAGGGGAAAGTAAAATTCAGCCCCCTCTTTTTTCAACCCGACTCTTCTCATATATTATAAGTATAAATAGTTTTTAAATAATGTCAAGGGGATTGCCAAAGTCTGAATCCTTTTCCTTGAAATCCTTTAATAAATCTGGTAGAATTTTTATATGGTAAGAAAGAGTTTAAGAATCTTTGGAATGCACTGTGTTGGTTGCGCCTTAAATATTGAAAATGCCCTAAGAAAGGAGAAAGGAATCAAGTCCGCAAATGTCAATTTTCCCTTAGAGAGACTGGATTTGGAATTTGAACCAGGAGAAATCAGTTTCTCCCGGATTCAAAAGATAATTGAAGGGTTGGGGTATAAGGTGATGGAAGAGAGCGAAGAAGCGCTCTCGGGATTAAAGAAGGAAATCGAGAGGAAGAAAAGGCGGTTTCTCTTTGCTCTAATCTTTAGTTTACCAACGATTTATCTGGTAATGGGTGAGATGCTCGGTCTCCCAGTATTAAATCTTCCTTTTGCCTGCCGAACAGTTATTCAGTTTCTTTCCGCCTCCGCAGTCATTCTTTCCTCTTTTCCCATTTGGCGTTCTGGATTTAAAAACCTTCTTCGCTTTCATCCCAATATGGATTCCCTTATTTTTATCGGTACCGCTGTCGCTTATCTTTACAGTTTAGTCATCTCCGCCGGGCAATTTCTCGGAAAAGGGATGGAAGGGCATCTCTATTACGAAAGCGCGGTTTTCATTTTGGTTTTCGTTTCTCTCGGAAGATATCTGGAGGCGATAACGAAGGGGAAAACCGGTGAAGCAATCGAGAAGTTAACCGGTTTGCAACCGAAGGAGGCAACGGTTTTGAGAGGTGAGGAGGAAGTGAAAATCCCAATCTCGGAGGTTAAGGTTGGTGATATTCTCTTAATTAAACCTGGGGAAAGGATTCCGGTTGATGGGGTTGTGCTTGAGGGTTATTCTGCCGTTGACGAAAAGGCAATCACCGGAGAGAGCATACCCGTGGAGAAGAAAGAGGGGGACGAAGTAATTGGCGGGACAATTAATCAAACCGGGATTTTGAAATTTAGGGCAACCCGGATTGGGGCGGATACCGTTTTAGCCCAGATCATAAAAATCGTTTCGGAAGCGATGGGCTCAAAAGCACCAATCCAGATTTTAGCCGATCGCCTCGCCTTCTATTTCGTTCCGGGAGTAATTGGGGTTGCACTTTTGGCTTTTCTCATCTGGCTTTTATTTGGCTACCCACTCTCCTTCGCCCTTACCGTTTTGCTCTCGGTCCTTATAATTGCCTGCCCCTGTGCCTTAGGTCTCGCCACCCCCACTGCGGTAATGATGGGAACAGGGCTCGGAGCCAAAAATGGTATTCTGATTAAAAGCGGGAAGGCATTGGAAATCGCCCAAAATATTGATACCTTCATCTTTGATAAAACCGGAACATTGACCAGAGGCGAACCAGTGGTTAGTGATATTATTCCGATTAAAAACGGATTAACCCCAAGAGATATTCTGCAAATTGCGGCAACGGTGGAAAGGAATTCCGAACACCCTCTGGCTCAGGCAATCCTCAATCGGGCAAGAGAAGAAGGGATTGAACTTTTAGCGGTAAGTGATTTTCAAACCCTTCCCGGCTTTGGCGTAAGCGCTACCTGGCAAAAGAGAAGGATAATTATCGGAACAAAGAGGTTGATGCTGGAAAATCAAATTGACCCAGTTGCCATTGAAGAGAAGATAAATCTCTTAGAAAAAGAAGGCAAGACCGTGATGATTTTGGCGGAGGAGAAAGAAATCATCGGTCTTCTTGCGGTTGCGGACCCACTCAAAGATTACGCAAAAGAGGTAGTTGCCGCACTTCAGAAAATGGGAAAGGAGGTTATCCTCCTGACGGGTGATAATAAAAGAGTCGGTGAAGCGATTGCGCAACTTATCGGTATCGAACGGGTCTTAGCAGAGGTCTTACCGCAGGAAAAGTCAAGTGAAGTTAAGAGGCTCCAATCCGAAGGGAAAAAGGTAGCAATGGTGGGGGGACGGAATCAATGATGCCCCGGCATTAGCCCAGGCAGATTTGGGGGTTGCCCTCGGCTCCGGGACCGATATCGCCCTGGAAACAGGAGATATAATCCTAATCAATAATGATTTAAGAGATTTGGTAAAGGCGATTGATTTGAGCAGATACACCCTGAAAAAGATAAAGCAGAATCTCTTCTGGGCTTTCTTTTATAATACAATTAGTATCCCAATTGCGGCGGGGGTTTTGTTTCCCTTTACCGGCTGGCTTTTAAGTCCAGCAATTGCCGCGGGGGCAATGGCTTTTTCCTCAGTCAGTGTTGTTCTTAATTCCCTCCTTATGAGAAGATACCGACCAAAATTATTTAATCGGGGCGACTGGATTTGAACCAGCGACCCCCAGCACCCCAAGCTGGTGCGCTAACCAACTGCGCCACGCCCCGTTAGAAAAGTATAAATAAAAGAGAAGGTTTGTCAAATCCCAAGAGCCACCTTGACCTTCTTCCTTTTCTTCATAAAATCCCTTATGTTTAATGTAATAATTCTTGGGATTGCCAGTTTCTTAACCGATGTCTCAACTGAGATGGTTTATCCCCTCCTTCCCCTCTACCTCACTTTACGTCTTGGAGCAGGTCCAGCAATCCTCGGTCTGATTGAGGGGGTGGCGGAGAGTTTAACCAGTATCTTAAAGGTATTCTCCGGTTATCTCTCCGACATCTCAGGAAGGAGAAAACCAATTACCATTCTTGGTTATTTCTTCTCTGTTCTGGGCAAATTTTTTATCTATCTCTCCCGGGTTTGGGGATTGGTCTTCTTAGGAAGGGTTTTAGACCGCTTCGGTAAAGGAATCCGAACTGCACCGCGCGATGCCCTAATTGCCGATTCGGTCTCAGAAAAACGAGGGAAGGCTTATGGACTCCACCGGATGCTTGATACCTTTGGTGCGGTTCTCGGCGTAATTCTCGCCATCTATTTTCTAAAAAGGTTTAAGGAAAGTTTTGCCCGCGTTTTTCTCCTCTCCCTAATTCCGGCAATTCTGGGAGCATTCATCCTTTTTTTAATCAGAGAAAAGGGAAAGAAAGATGGGGGAGGGAAAAGAAGATTATCCCTTCTAAGGGACTGGCGGAATTTACCGAAACGTTTTAAACTATTTCTCCTGATTCTCTTTTTATTTTCCCTGGGCAATTCCTCCAACCAATTTTTAATCCTTCGGGCAAATAATCTCGGATTGGGGATGACCGGCTCCCTTTCTCTCTATCTCTTCTATAATCTAATTTACGGCTTATTTTCTTATCCCGCCGGTCGACTTTCCGACTGGGTGGGAAGAAAACTTTTAATCGTTATTGGTTATCTAATCTACGGGGTCGTTTATCTGGGCTTTGGCTTAATTTCCCAGCCTTCCGCTCTCATCTTCCTTTTTGGTCTTTACGGTCTCTATTCCGCATTGACCGAAGGGGTAGAGAAGGCATTCGTCTCCGACATCGCGCCCGAAACGATAAGAGGGAGTCTGATTGGCTTACATGCCACCCTTACCGGAATCGGTCTTCTTCCGGCTTCCCTCATCTTTGGTCTTCTCTGGTCAATCTTTGGTTTCCGGGTTCCCTTTTTCTTCGGAGGGATTATGGGAATTTTAGCCAGTATCTCTCTGGCACTCTTCACTTAAAAGTTGACGACCGGAAAGAATAATCTATAATGGAAAGGATTGATGAAAAGGGTTGGAATGGCAATTATCGGTATCGGGAATTGGGGTTTGAACTACGTTCGGATATTCTCTACTTTTCCCGAAGCCGAGATTAAATTTTTAGTGGACCTTGATGGGAAGAACTTAAAAAGGGCAAAGGCATTCGCTCCCGATGCCCTCTTCTTAAAAGATTATCGCCCACTCCTGAGCGAAAGGGATTGGGAAGCCGGCATTGTCGCAACACCCGCCCCCACCCATTTCCCAATCGTCTTTGACTTGCTCTCCGCGGGAAAGGATGTCTTAGTAGAAAAGCCCTTAGCCTTAAACCAGAAGGAAGCGAAGTTATTACTGAGATTGGCGGGAAGGAAAAGGAAGAAATTGATGGTCGGTCACATACTCCTCTATCACCCGGCAATTCGTTATCTCAGAAAACTCCTAACGAAGAAGAGATTAGGAAAGGTTAATTTTATCTATGCCCGCCGAATAAATCAGAATAGTTCCGGCAACGGCGAAAATAGCCTCTACGGTCTTATCCCCCATGACATCTCCGCAATTACCTATCTCCTCCGCACTTATCCGGAACGAGTTTGGGCATCGGACGATAAAGAATCGGATACTATCTTCTACTCATTCGCCTTTGCCGGTGGAGTTAAGATGTTCGGCGAAGCCGGGATAAAGAGAGAAGTATCAGCCTCTCCAACAAAAATCCGGGAGATAACAATCTTTGCGGAAAAGGGGATTGCGGTCTTTGATGATACGAAAAGAGAAGCGAAGGTGAAGATTTACAAAAATTCCCGGGAAAGACCTTTTCGGCCGAAGATTAAATTGGAAGAACCATTGAAACTGGAATGCCAGCATTTCTTAGAATGCATTCAGAAGAATAGGGAACCATTAACCAATGGGCGGAGTGGACTTTCGGTCCTTAAAATCTTAGAGGGGATTAAAACCTCATTATCCCGGGGCGGAAAGCCAGTTAAAATGGCGTGAAAATCCCTTTCTTAAATTTAACCCGCCAGAATGAAATGACGAAGAAAGAAATCTATCGGGCAATTGCTCTGGTTTTGAAAAGGGGCAATTTTATCTTGGGACCGAAGGTGAGAGAGTTAGAGAGAAAGATTGCCCGGTATGTAAATCGGTCTTATGCGGTAGCGGTTGGTTCCGGAACCGATGCCTTACATTTGGCTTTAAGAGCCGAAGGGCTCGGAAAGGGCGATGCGGTAATTACTACCCCCTATTCCTTTTTTGCCACCGCCGAGGCAATCAGTTTAACCGGAGCAAGACCAATCTTTATTGATATCGATTTAACGAGTTATAATCTTGACAGCCAGCAATTGGCGGAATGGGCTAAGAGAGAGTGTTCGGTGCGGCGGGGCAAATTAATCCATAAAAAGACCGGCCTTTTGATTAAAGCCATCATCCCGGTTCATCTCTTCGGTCAATGCGCCCCGATGAAGGAAATCTTAGAATTTGCCCGGACCCATTCCCTTACCGTAATTGAGGACGCCGCTCAAAGTATTGGGGCAAAGCAAAGGATTAAAGGGAAGTGGTGGAAGGCGGGTGGCATCGGTGAGATTGGCTGTTTCTCCTTCTATCCGACGAAAAACCTCTGGGCTTTTGGTGATGGTGGGATGATTGTCACATCCGATAAAGAGATTTATCGAAGGCTCCGCCTCCTCCATAATCACGGGATGGGAAAGAAAAATATCCACTTCTCCCTTGGTTGGAACAGTCGTTTAGACGAAATTCAAGCGGCAATCATTTTGGTTAATTTTAAGCACTTAAAAACCAGGAATAAAAGAAGACGAGAGATATATCTTTTTTATAATGAGCGATTGAAAGATAAAGTGATTATTCCGCAGGTCTTGCCTTTTAATCGGTCGGTCTTCAATCAGTATGTTATTCGGACGCCCGAGCGGGATGCTTTACGGCTCTTCCTAAAGAAGAAGGGGATTGCGACAGAGATTTATTATCCCCTCCCGCTTCACCTTCAGCCCTGTTATAAAAATTTGGGTTATCGGTTAGGTGACTTCCCGATGGCGGAGAAGGCGAGCCGAGAGAGCCTCGCTTTACCAATTGACCCAGCGCTAACCGAGGAGGAGATCGAATACATTGTCTCGGCAATTGAAGATTTCTTCGGTTGAGTTGACAATTTCTAAAAACTAATTATTATTTATTATTAGATTGCGGGGTGGAGCAGCCTGGTAGCTCGTGAGGCTCATAACCTCAAGGTCGCTGGTTCAAATCCAGCCCCCGCTACTTCATCCGCAGAGAGAAATGCGAAAAGAGTTCGTAATCGATCGGAAATCAATCTCCGCACCCCGGGGAACAAAAATCATCTGTAAGGGATGGCATCAGGAGGCAGCACTCCGGATGCTTTTGAATAACCTTGATAAAGAGGTAGCGGAAAAACCTGAGGATTTAATCGTCTACGGTGGCACGGGTAAAGCGGCAAGAAATTGGGAGTGCCTCCAGGCTATCGTTCAATCCCTAATTAATTTAAGAAACGACGAGACCCTTTTAATCCAATCGGGGAAGCCGGTTGGTATCTTCAAAACATTCCCTTATGCCCCGAGGGTTTTAATCGCTAACTCCCTTCTGGTCCCGGCCTGGGCAAACTGGGATTATTTTAGAAAGTTAGAGGCTATGGGACTAATTATGTTCGGTCAGATGACCGCAGGGAGTTGGATATATATCGGCACTCAGGGAATTATTCAAGGAACCTATGAAACATTTGCCGCAGCTGCTAATAAGCACTTTGGTGGCAGTCTAAAAGGGAAATGGGTGCTCACCGCTGGGATGGGTGGAATGTCCGGGGCTCAACCATTAGCGGTGACGATGAACGAAGGGGTCATCTTAGATGTTGAGGTTGACCCGGCAAAGATTGAGCGCCGAATTAAACAGGGTTTTTGTGATACGCTCGTGACAAATTTAGATTCTGCTCTCCGGCTGGTAGATGAGGCGGTGAAGAAAAAGATTCCCCGCTCAATCGGTCTGGTGGGCAATGCCAGTGAGGTTCATCCGGAATTGGTTCGCCGGGGAATCATTCCTGACCTTTTAACCGACCAGACATCCGCTCACGACGAACTGAACGGTTATGTTCCGGGGGGAATGAGTCTGGCAGAGGCTCTGGAGTTAAGAAAAAAAGATCCAAGAGAATATATCAAACGTTCTTATGAGTCAATGGCTCGTCAGATGACCGCAATGCTTGAGATGCAAAAGAAAGGGGCGGTTGCCTTTGACTACGGCAATAATATCCGGGGACAAAGTTTCAAGGCAGGGGTAAAAGAGGCATTCAATATCCCTGGCTTTGTCTTAGAATACATTAGACCCCTCTTCTGTGAAGGAAGAGGTCCTTTCCGTTGGGTCGCCCTCTCCGGAGAAAAAACGGATATCTATATTACTGATGATTTAGTTCTCAAACTATTTTCCGAGAATGAGTCATTAAGACGCTGGATTACATTAGCCCGGGAAAAGATTCCTTTTCAGGGGCTACCCGCCCGAATCTGCTGGTTGGGATATGGTGAGCGGGATAAGTTTGGCAAGGCGATAAACCGCCTGGTAAGAAAGGGGAAGATTTCCGCACCAATCGTTATCGGTCGCGACCATCTGGATGCCGGTTCGGTTGCCTCCCCAAACCGGGAGACCGAAGGGATGAAAGATGGCTCTGATGCGATTGCGGATTGGCCCATCCTTAATGCCCTCCTCAATGCGGTCTCGGGTGCCTCCTGGGTCTCAGTCCATCACGGTGGGGGAGTGGGAATTGGTAATTCCATCCATGCCGGGCAGGTCGTCGTAGCGGATGGGAGTGAAGAGATGGATAAAAGACTGGAAAGGGTTCTAACCAATGATCCGGGATTAGGTATTGTCCGGCATGCGGATGCGGGGTATGAGAAGGCAATAGAGGTGGCAAAAAAAACCGGAATTAAAATTCCGATGCTCCCGGATGAGAAAGATGGCTAAAAAGAGAGACCTTCTATCAATAAAAGATTTCAGTGAAGAAGAGATTTACTCGCTCTTCAAAAGGGCAGAGAGACTAAAAACCGAGATAAGAAAGAAAGGGAAGGTTAATCTCCTCAAAGGCAAGATTGGCGTTTTGGTCTTTGAGAAACCATCCTTACGAACCCGGGTGACATTTGAGACCGCCTTAAAGGAATTGGGTGGCGATGCAATCTATTTAGCACCCCAGGATATCGGTTTGGGGAAAAGGGAAACGGTGGCGGATGTTGCCCGAAACTTATCCCTCTGGGTCTCTTTAATTATTGCTCGCACCTTCTCTCATTCCACGGTTGAAGAACTGGCAAGGTTCGCTACCATTCCCGTAATTAATGCCCTTTCCGATTTAGAACATCCCTGTCAGGTTCTCGGTGATTTCCTTACCATCTACGAGATAAGAAAGAAACTCGCCCAAACCAGGATTGGCTGGTTAGGCGATGGGAATAATGTCTGCCACTCTTTAATCTTAGGCAGTGCCCTCTTAGGCTTTGATTTAGTTGTCGGCACACCAAAGGGTTATGAGCCAAAGGAAGAGATTCTCACCTTAGCAAAGAAAATGGCTAATAAGAGTGGAGCGGAAATCAAATTGACCAATGACCCAAAGGAAGCGGTAAAGGAAAGGGAGTTTATCTATACCGATGTCTGGGCATCAATGGGACAGGAAAAGGAAGCACCGGTGAGGAGGAAAATCTTCTGGGAGTTTCAGGTGAATCGGGAATTACTCTCTTTTGCACCCGCCGATGTGAAGATTATGCATTGCCTGCCCGCACACCGCGGAGAAGAGATTACCGATGAGGTCTTAGATGGACCAAATTCCATTGTCTTAAAACAGGCGGAAAACCGCCTCCATATCCAGAGAGCAATTATTACCTTCCTTCTCTCAAAGACCCCGAATCGTTAAAATAAATCTTGAGATAAAGGTTATTTTTCTTCGGAGTTTAAGTAAATTCGGGCGAATTCTTCCAAAACTATTTTTATTACCTCATTTAACACTCCCCGCTCAACTATCTTA